>Ga0214923_10000088_pt1 | contig 131542 bp, 99 predicted proteins | sample LL1510_MetaG_FD_177993 | JGI IMG/M metagenome (GOLD analysis project Ga0214923, IMG submission 177993) | Freshwater microbial communities from Lake Lanier, Atlanta, Georgia, United States - LL-1510 | ecosystem: Environmental > Aquatic > Freshwater > Lake | place: USA: Georgia | collected... | reverse complement strand
TATCACCGCAGGAACTGAATTGATTCGCCGAATTGGGGGTGGAGAAGGTTTTGCATTAACCATCCCCTTAATTACTAAATCAGATGGAACTAAATTCGGTAAAAGTGAAGGGGGAAATATTTGGTTGGATCCAACGAAAACTTCCCCTTATCAGTTTTATCAATTTTGGTTAAATATATCTGATGAAGAAGCAAGTCAGTATATTTATTTATTTAGTTTTTCTAGTCAGGAAGAAATTCTGGCACTACTGGACCAACAAAAAAATAAACCCGAGGCAAGAGAATTACAACAAGCATTGGCGCAGGAAATGACCCTATTGGTGCATGGTTCAAATGCATTGGAATCTGCAAAGGCGGCTACCGATTTTTTATTTGGAAAAGGGGGAATTCAAAACCGATCGCTAAAAGAACCTTGGTTTGATGAAGTACGGAAAACAGTCCCCGGCGCACAAGTGGAAAGAGCCTTGTTTTCCCCAGGGGTTTCAGTCGCTCAGCTATTAACAGATATTCAAGTATTTCCTTCTAAAGCAGAATTAAAAAGAATGGTGCAAGGTGGAGGATTAAAAATAAATGAACAAAAAATTGAAAATCCTGATCAATTATTAACCCTTCAAGATTTAATCGAAGACGAATTTCTGTTAATTCAAAAAGGGAAAAAAAACTATTTTGTAGTTGAAGTAATTAACTCAAAATAATGATTAATAAATTAAGAGTAAGGGTAAATAATTTAAGCCAATTTAATTTCTTAAATCTTTAAATTAAAAATTAAAACCATGAAAGAAGTTTTGCAAAAAATAAAATTTTCGGATGAAATAGGAATATTACTCGGCGGGATTTTAATATTATTACGAGTTCCTAAAATTATTATGGAGGGAAGATTCTGGGCAGAAATGGGCAGTAATTATTTTGCGGATGCCATGAATTATTCTTGGTATGAACCTTTTCTGAAAAACCAGGATGGATTTTACGGTATTTATCCTCGCATCGCAGCACTCATTGCCTCAGCATTGCCTTTGCGGTTTGCCCCTTATGCAGATATCGGCTTGGCATTACTCGCACAATTATCTTTAGTGTATTTAATATTTAAAAGCGGACTACTTACCGAAAGTTGGCATAAAGGATTAGCTCTATTATTAATTTTATTTGCTACTCCCAGCAATGAGGTATGGTTAACGTGCACCACCATTCATTTTCATTTTGGTGCTGGCGCAGGAATAATATTATGTTCTCCCTCTAGCCATAAAATTCCTAAATGGGGATTAAGAATTTATTTATTAATTATTGGACTTACCGGACCTGTCGCCTGTTTTTTATTGCCCCTATTTTGGCTTCGATATTTTTTGGATAAAGATAAAGCAAGGCTCGACCAATGTTTATGGTTAACCGGTGCAGGATGTGTTCAATTTTTAGCGGTTTTAGTTTCCTTACAAAATCAAACGCGTCAGGTCAGCAGAGATTTTTCGCATGTACTTCCTTCTTTTGCTGTTCGCCATATTGGCTTACCTTGGCTGGGTTACTATAGCCGATATATGTCCACACAATTGGTAGGCGAGGTGTTTTGGAAACAGGGATTTTGGTATGGAATAATTGCGCTTGCATTGGCGGGTTATCGTTGGATATTCGCAGAAGCACGCAAGACCCCCGCAATATTATGGTTATTGGCAAGTATGGTGGTAATTAGTTTATTGTCTTCAGCCGGCCAATTATCAGGTATTGGAAGCATAGAAATGGTATTGATGAGCGTGGAAAACAGGTATGGATTTGCCCCTAATGTATTGCTACTATTGGCTTTTTTACTCGCAAGCAAAAATGCAGTCCAGGTTTGGAGGAGAAGAATTTCAATGATTATGGTCGGTTGGGCAATTGTCGTAGGGTTCGGATATTATATTACCGATTCAGCTTATTTCTTTCACGGACCCTCTTGGCCTGAAGCTGTAAAGGCGCATGAATTACATCCGGAGCAGCCTATCCCCGTTTGGCCTGAACCTTGGGTAATTAAATTAAATTCTACAAAATAATTTGTTGCTCAAATCATAAGTAATACGGGTAAATAGTAATTTTATACCCATGGAAGATAAAATTCTTGCTTTACAAAAAGAAATTGAAGCAGCAGAAATAGATACACTTGAAAAAGCAGAAGCTTTTAAAAATAAATATGTTGTTCGGAAAGGCTTAATTAATGCATTATTTGAGGAATTAAAATCAATTCCAACAGAAGATCGGAAAAGAATTGGGGGATTATTAAATGCATTAAAAGAATTAGCAGCGCATAAACTTGCTGATAATACAGAAATAAAATCTCAGACCAAATCTCAACAGCCTTCAGACTTAACCTTACCGGGGGATGTGTTTTTAGCTGGAAGTCGGCACCCCTTGTCCATCGTGCAATCTCGCATTGTTCGAACTTTTCAAAAAATAGGATATGTAGTAGCGGAAGGTCCCGAAATCGAAGATGACTGGCATAATTTTACGGCATTAAATTTTGAGCCTCATCATCCCGCACGTGAAATGCAGGATACTTTTTTTATTACTGAAGACTTTGTACTTCACGCATTGTACTTCTGTTCAAGTACGTGTTTTAGAAAAACATAAACCCCCGTTGAGAGTAATTGCACCGGGAAGGGTGTATAGAAATGAAGCAGTGTCGGCTAGAGCCCATTGTTTCTTTCACCAAATTGATGGTTTTTGTATTGATAAAAACATCAGCTTTTCGGATTTAAAACAAACCCTCCAACATTTTACCCAAACCTTATTTGGAAGCGATACCCAAATTCGATTAAGACCTTCTTATTTTCCCTTTACTGAAATTAGTGCAGAATTAGATGTCTCCTGTTTGATTTGTAAAGGGGAAGGTTGTGCAGTATGTAAACATTCCGGCTGGGTGGAAATTATGGGATGTGGTATGATTGATCCACAAGTATTACTTAATTGTGGGATTGATCCTGAAATTTATAGTGGGTTTGCATTTGGAATGGGCGTGGAAAGAATTGCACAGCTATTATATCGTGTACCGGATTTACGTTTATATTCTCAAAACGATGTTCGTTTCTTAGAACAGTTTGCCGGATTTGTTTGATAAATTAATTTATAAATTATGTTACGAATTTGTCTTTTAGTTGTTTTATTAAATAGCGTTTTTAATAACCTATCTGCACAATCCTTATATTTTCCTCCAGTAGGAAGTAGTACTTGGGACACGCTCTCTCCTATTGATTTGGGCTGGTGTCCAGATCAAATACCCCCCTTATATTCCTATTTAGATAGTCAAAATACAAAAGCATTTTTGGTAGTTAAAGATGGAAAAATAGTGCTTGAAAAATACTTTGGAGCCTTTACCAAAGATAGCCTTTGGTATTGGGCTTCTGCTGGAAAATCCCTAACCGCTACGTTAGTAGGTATAGCCCAACAGGAAGGGCATTTAAATATTTCGGACACCACTTCGCAATATTTAGGGACAGGTTGGACCTCCTTAACCTCGCAGGAAGAAGACGCCATAACCATTCGACATCAACTTACTATGACTTCTGGACTAGATGATGGTGTAGCAGATAAAGACTGCACCATAGACACATGTCTTAAATATTTATCTCCTCCCGGAAATAGATGGGCGTATCATAATGCCCCTTATACTTTATTGGATGGAGTAATTCAGCAATCAACCGGTCTTTCCATTAATCAGTTTTTTCAAACCCGCATAGCCTCTGTTACCGGAATGACCGGTGCCTATTACCCGATTGGATACAATAATGTTTTTGTATCCACACCTCGGTCCTTAGCCCGATTTGGATTACTAATTCAAAATAAAGGAATTTGGAATCAAACAGGGGTGTTAACCGATACTAACTATTTTTATCAAATGACCCATTCTTCTCAAAATCTTAATTTGGCGTATGGGTATTTGTGGTGGTTAAATGGGGGTCCGACTTTTATGGTTCCGGGTTCACAAATTACATTTGCCGGATCTTATGCCCCAGATGCACCTTCAGATATGTTTTCTGCCTTAGGGAAAAACGGCCAGATATTAAGTATTGCTCCTAGTAAAGGATTGTTTTTCATTCGTATGGGGGATGGAGATGGAACTGGTTTAGTTCCTATTGTTTTACCCAATGAAATTTGGAAAAGATTAAATCTGGTAATGTGTCAACCCTCCGCTTTATATCCCGAAGCAGAAGAGAATAATACATTACAAATTTACCCGAATCCAGCGCAGCAAACGGTATTGGTAAAATCCAAGAAAGAAAAACAATGGGAATTGTTTTCTGCTACAGGAGTAAAGTTGGGCACCTATCCTACGGAAACCCCTGTTAATCTTAATTCATTATCCCCGGGTATTTATTTTATTCGAACCCAATTAGGTGTGTTTTCTCGGCCTTTAATTATTCAACCCTAAATAAGTTTATTATATTTTAAATAAGCTGGAACTAATTCCATCCGCTTGTAATCTGCCTTTCCAGGTTAAGGAAATGTTTTCTTCAGAATATTGAATCCATCCTTTAGTATTCCATTCCTGAAGTTCAGACGGGAATTCTTTAGATAGATCATAATTATATTTTTCTTGCAAAAAATTTAAATTAATTCCTTCAATAGTTCTTAATCGGGTTAAGATATATTCATTAATAAAATCATGCTCCGTTAAATTTTCGATTGAATGGGGAGGTAATTGATTAAAATTAATTAATTGTGTTAAATACGAATTTAAATCGGGTAGGGTATGAATTCTATGCGGAGAGATAAAACTATGGGCAGAAGGGCCAAATCCTAAATAAGGTTTTCCAGACCAATAGGCACTATTATGTTTTGCTCGAAAACCGGGAAGCGAAAAATTACTAATTTCATAAGCTTCATAATTAGTGGAATGAATAAAGGATTCTAAGATAGTAAAACAGTTTATCATTTCTGAATCCTCCAAAGGTGTTTGAATTCCATTTGCAATTTCTTTGGAAAGTCTTGTTCGAGGTTCAAGCGTTAAGGCATACGCTGAGAAATGAGGTACCTGCTGATCTTTCAACCAAAGTAATTGTTTTTCCCAAGCCCCGAGTTGTGTTTTCGGAAGGCCATAGATTAAATCTAACGTGAGATTAGTAATACCGGCATCTTGACACATAGCCACTGCCGATAGGGCTTGCCCAGCAGTATGGGCTCGGTGCATCCAATGTAGTTGAGCTTCGTCTAAAGACTGGATGCCTAAACTTAATCGGTTGATCCCAGCTGCTTTCCATCTCCGGATTCTCTCAGGGGATAGGTCATCTGGGTTTACTTCCAAGGTGATTTCACCTCCTGAAATAATTGGATACCATTTATATAATATATTTAATATATCATCTATGTGTTTATCTGATAATTGACTCGGTGTTCCTCCGCCGAAATAATAAGTTTCTATCGGTTCGTGACCGTCTAATCTATTTTTCTTTAAATCTAATTCTAACAATAAAGCTTGAACAAATTCGTCTTTTTTATTTTGCTTAGTAGTAAAATAAAAATCGCAATAATTACAGGCTTGTCTGCAAAACGGAATATGTAAATATATTCCAGCCATTTACAGGGTGTCTGGAAAATCGCTACGAAGTTTTACCGGATGTGTTTTTTTACGAAGTCTTAAATTGAGCATTTCTACTCCAAAAGAGAATGCCATTGCAAAATAAACATATCCTTTCGGTACATGCATTCCTAACCCTTCGGCAATTAATAATAATCCTACCATTAATAAAAAGGACAATGCCAGCATTTTTAAGGTAGGATGTTTTTCAATAAAATTGCTGATTTTAGAAGCAAAAATCATCATGATAATCATGGAAATAATAACTGCCGTTATCATAATGCCTACTTCTTGTACCAGCCCTATAGCAGTAATAATTGAATCAATAGAAAATACTAAATCTAAAAGTAAAATTTGAATAATGATTTGGTTAAATCCTGGGGATTTAATTTTTTTGTTGCTATCTGGGTCTTCCCCTTCAAGTTTATGGTGAATTTCTAAAGTTGATTTTCCCAAAAGAAATAGTCCACCTGCCATCATAATCATATCGCGGATTGATATGGGGTGATCTGCCAACACAAAAAGCGCCTGGGTTAAGCCAGCCAGCCAGGAGAGCATACACAACAATAAAATTCGAATAATGAGTGCTAAGCTGAGACCAATGAAACGAGCTCTTTTTTGTTGGCTCACCGGTAGGCGACCCGCAATAATGGAAACGAAAATAATATTATCTATTCCGAGCACCACTTCCATAGCGGTAAGGGTAAGTAGGCTGGCCCAAAAAGCCGGGTCTTGTAGAAATTCCATGCAGTTGAAAATGAGGACGTGAAATTACGCATACGGTATCGTATTCTGTCAGGTTACAGAAAGAAAACCCACCTTGCATAAGAGCAGAACCTTCCTTATTTTTGAATAGCCGGAATCCCATGGGAGATATATTAATTAAGTCTTTGTATATTAATACTTTCCCTTGAATTATCCCCTTAAGAACCCCGTCTTCTAAAATGAAAGAAAACCTGCTCATCACTGGTGGATGTGGATTCGTTGGTTCCAACTTAGCCCTTCTCCTTAAAAAAAAGTATCCTAGCTTGAAAATTCGAGTGATGGATAACCTTCATCGAAGGGGTTCTGAATTAAATATTTCCAGGTTGAGAGAATTAGATATTCCCTTTATTCATGGGGATATTCGAAATCCAGAAGACTTTGAAGAAGTAGGACCCTGTGAGGTGATTATTGATGCCGCAGCCGAACCCTCCGTATTGAGTGGAATTAATTCTGCGCCCGAATATTGTTTAAATACGAATCTGGGCGGCACCCTGAATATGTTGAACTATGCTGTCAAACATAAGGCAGATATTGTTTTTCTTTCCACCAGCAGAGTTTATCCAATTCCTTATATCGAACAAATCTTAGTGGAAGAAAAAGAAACAAGATTTGAAATTACACCGAACCAAATTCTTCCAGGGGTAAGTCCTTTGGGAATTAGTGAATCTTTTCCATTAGATAAAGCCCGGTCTTTATATGGAACCACTAAATTGGCCTCTGAATTATTTTTAGAGGAATACAAAGAATTTTTAGGATTAAGATATATTATTAATCGGTGCGGGGTAATTGCAGGTCCCTATCAAATGGGCAAAGTAGATCAAGGCGTGGCGGTGTTATGGATGGCGAAACATTTTTGGCAAAAAGATTTACAATATATTGGGTATGGAGGAACCGGAAAACAAGTACGTGATTTTTTGCATATTCAGGATTTATTTGAATTAATAGATTATCAATTAAATCATTTTGAGGAATTAAATGGTCAAACATTTAATGCAGGTGGCGGAAGAAATATTAGCACCTCTTTACAAGAATTAACAAAAATTTGTGAGGAGATTACGGGAAATAAAATAAATATTCATCCGGTAAAAGAAAATAGATCTGGAGATATTCGAATTTATTTAACCGATAATTCAAAAGTCACACAATATTGTGGATGGAGTCCGCAATTAAATATAAAAGATATTATGACGGATATTTATGATTGGATCCGTCAACATGAACCCACGCTTAAACCTTTATTAAACCTATGAACATTGCCTTAGTTACCGGATCAGCTGGATTGATTGGCGGAGAAGCCGTTCGTTTTTTAAGCGAAAAAATGGATTTAATTATAGGGATTGATAATGATCATCGAGCCTATTTTTTTGGTCCTGATGCTTCTACTCGCTGGAATTTAGAACATATCGAAAAAGATATTCTGAATTATCGGCATTATTCCTGTGATATTCGTAATTATTCAGACCTTGAAAATATATTTTCGGAGTATGGAAAAGACATTAAATTAATTATTCATGCGGCTGCACAGCCTAGCCACGATTGGGCTGCCAGAGAGCCCATTACCGATTTTACCGTAAATGCAAATGGCACTTTAAATTTATTAGAGCTTACCCGCTTATATAGTCAAGAAGCTGTGTTTGTATTTACCTCTACGAATAAGGTATATGGAGATACCCCCAATTATCTTCCCTTAGTAGAATTAGAAACACGTTGGGAAATTTCTACCGATCATCCTTATTATGAAAAAGGGATTGATGAAAATATGAGTATTGATCAATGTAAACATTCTTTATTTGGTGCTTCAAAAGTGGCAGCGGATGTTTTATGTCAAGAATATGGAAGATATTTTGGAATGAAGGTGGGAATATTTAGAGGCGGGTGTTTAACAGGGCCTCAACATTCAGGTACCCAATTACATGGATTTCTTTCTTATTTAATGAAATGTGCCATTAACGGAAATCATTATACCGTATTTGGATATAAAGGAAAACAAGTAAGAGATAATATTCACTCTTGGGATTTAGTAAATATGTTTTGGCATTTTTATCAAAACCCAAAAGCAGGCGAAGTATATAATGCAGGTGGAAGTCGTTTTTCAAATTGTTCAATGCAAGAAGCAATTCTTTTATGTCAGGAAATCACTGGAAATAAAATGAATTATTCTTATGCTGAAGATAATCGCATCGGCGATCATATTTGGTATATATCCGATGTGTCAAAATTTAGAACACATTTTCCAAATTGGGAATATCAATTTGGATTGCAAGATATATTGGTTCAAATTTTTGAGAGTATGCGGGTTCGGGTTTAATTATTAAATATCCTGAATCCATGAAACTATCCATTGTAATTCCAGCGTATAACGAAAGTTTAAGTTTACCTGAAACGCTGAATACTTTTTATCATGCTTTAAGCACGGCACAAGTGCCGCATGAAATTTTAGTGGTAAATGATAATTCAAAAGATAATTCAATTGAAGTATTAGAAACCCTAATGCAATCTATTCCTTCCCTGCGTTATGTCACCAATCCCCCTCCTCGAAATGGTTTCGGATATGCCGTAAGAAAGGGACTGGAAAATTTTCAAGGGGATTGTGTGGCAGTGGTTATGGCGGATTTATCCGATTCTCCTGAAGATTTATTGCGATTTTATTTTAAGATGAAGGAGGATGGATTGGATTGTGTTTTTGGTAGCAGATTTATTAGAGGAGGAAAAGTAAGCGATTATCCGAGAACAAAATTGATGATTAATCGTCTGGCGAATTCTATTGTTAGACTAACTTTTGGTTTTCGATATAATGATTGTACCAATGCATTTAAATTATATCGTAAAGAAACCATTGAAGGATTAAAACCCTTTTTATCTCCGCATTTTAATTTAACGTTAGAATTACCCTTAAAAGCAATAGTGCGGGGGTACTCGTATGCCGTATTACCCAATTCTTGGACTAACCGAAAACATGGTAAATCCAATTTAAGAATTCGGGAAATGGGCAGCAGATATTTTTTCGTAATGTTATATTGTCTCATTGAAAAGTTTTTTTCCCAAGGAGATTTTAGAAAAAAATGGGATTAAGGAATGTAGGGTGATTTTTTAATTGGTATATATTATAAATTAATTTATCTTTTGCGGTTCAAGTGTTTTCGATTTAAATACTTTATTAATATTTAGGGATAAAGCCGTAAATACCATAAAAGCATTAGCATTTCGAGTAATATGATAAATGGCTTCATCTATTAATTCACTAATGGTATTTAATTTTTCGATAGACATTACTTTACTAAAGTTTTTTAAGAATTTCTGGTCTGATTCTATAAATAAAGAAATCGTTTCTGGTAAATATTGAGCGTGTAATGTGTCTTTTAATTTTTGCAAAGCATTTTCCAGGAAATATTTTTGGAACTCTCTGCTTTCTTTGGATAAATCTTCTGCTAACCGGGAGAGTTCATCATAACGACCATCAAAACAAAGGCGCATCCATTCCTGAAATTTATCACTCAATTGCCCACTATCCCGTTCTACAATTTGTTGTGCTTTGCGTACACTTCCTTCTGCCATTAAAGCCACTTGCCGAGCTTGATCTTCCGGCAAGTGATACCGTTGCATAAGTTCAGTTTGAATGGGTTCGATATCAATTCTAGGAATTAATAACTGTTGACATCTAGATCGAATGGTTGCCAGTAAAGCTGAGGGGTCGTCAGTGGTTAAGATTAATATTGTATTGGCAGGAGGTTCTTCGAGTAATTTTAATAAAGCATTGGCGGCTTCTGTTCGCATTTTTTCCGCATGCCAAATAATAACAACTTTATATTTTGCTTCAAATGCACGTAAAGAAAGTTTGCGTTTTAAATCTCGAATTTCATCTACCCCAATCATCACTTGTTTATTTTCAGAATCCAGTTGTTGAACCCAATCTTCTAATTCAATCCAATTATTATCAATAAATCTAGGTCTGAATTGAGCAATAAAATCTCCGGTAGTTTTTTGTCCTTGGCTGCTTCCCTCTTGTTTTATGGAATAGATGGGCAAAATAAAATGCACATCTGGATGAATGAGTTTTCTTGTTTTTGTGCAGTGGGCACAAACCCCGCAACTATCCGAATCGGTGGGGTTAGTACAATTCAGAAATTCAGCAATAGCATTTGCAAACCCAATTTTGCCATTTCCAGCAGGACCTGACAACAATAGCGCATGGGTCATATGTCCAGTAGATATTGCTCTCAATACTACTTCAGTAGGTTTCTCTAAACCCGATAACTGTTGGAAGGACATAATACAAAGGTAATTTTCTTACAGGATTAACCATCCACAATTTGGGGATATAGCTCGTGTAATCCTTGTTCAAATACTCGATTGGGATTCGTAGGTTTGTAATCCGGAAGGATGAAGTAAAGAATTGGAGTAATTTTACTTAACATGACAAATGAAATAAGCCAGGCTGTGGGGCCAGATCCACATTCTTGTGCAAATCCCGCTGAGGTTAGGGTAACGCATCTGGAGTTGGATTTAACAGTTGATTTTGAAAATAGAAAATTGAAGGGTTCGGTTACGCTTCAACTTTCACGGGCTGAGGGATCAACCACCTTGTGGTTAGATTCACGTCTTTTAACGATTCATAGCATCACAAGTGAGAAGGACGAAGAATTGGCCTACACCCTTGCGGAAACGGGTCAAGCCTGGAAAGGGGAAAGTCTTCGAATAGTACTTCTTTCGGATACCCAGGTGGTAAAGATTGAATACGAAACGCATCCGGAATCCCCAGCGTTACAATGGCTTTCTCCCTCTCAAACGGATGACCATCAACATCCATTTTTGTTTAGTCAGTCTCAAGCTATTTTAGCCAGAAGTTGGATACCCTTGCAAGATGGTCCAGGATATAGATTTACGTATTCTGCCAAAATAAAAGTTCCAAAGGGAATGCGCGCACTCATGAGTGCGCCCAACAAATCGGGCCTATCCTCAACTGGAGAATATAGCTTCCGTATGCCTTATCCGATTCCGGCATATTTATTATCTATTGCTGTTGGGGTTTTGGATTTCAGACCCTTGGGTCCACATACGGGAGTATATGCAGAACCTGGCGTGTTAAGCGTTGCTGCATACGAGTTTGCTGCTTTACAATCCATGTTAGAAACCGCAGCTAAACTATATGGCCCTTACCGATGGGATAGATATGACTTGTTGGTTTTACCTCCGAGCTTCCCCTTTGGGGGAATGGAGAATCCTTGTATCACCTTTGTAACCCCGACCATTTTATCCGGAGATAGATCTTTGGTGAGTTTAGTTGCCCATGAATTAGCGCATTCTTGGTCAGGGAATTTAGTAACCAATGCTACTTGGAATGATTTCTGGCTAAATGAAGGGTTTACCGTTTATTTTGAAAGAAGAATAATGGAGGCCATTGAAGGAGCGGAATATGCAAAAATGCTGGCAGTATTGGGTTGGCAAGATCTTCAACAAACCTTAAAAGAATTTAAAGGTAAACCAGATGCTACCTGTTTAAAACTTAAACTATCAGATCAAGACCCGGATGAAGGCATGAATGAAATTGCCTATGAAAAGGGATATTTATTGTTGTGTAAAATTGAATCAGTGGTAGGGCGTGCAGCGATGGATAAGTTCTTGGTTCAGTATTTTGAGAAGAATGCCTTTAAAGCTATTGATACTGAAGGTTTCTTAGTTCAATTAAAAGAACTACTGTTGACCGATGATAAATTATGGAAAGCAGTTTCCCCTGAAGCCTGGATTTATAAACCCGGATTACCTAAAAGTGAAAAGGGGCCTGTATCTGCTCGTTTTGAAGCGGTTCAACAGGTGTTGGATATCCAATTAAAAAAAGGGGAACTACCAACCCCAGCCATTACCCGTGGGTGGAGTACACATGAATGGTTACATTACTTAAGAGGATTACCGAAGCCATCTCCCATTGACGTTTTAACGAAATTGGATGCTATGTTTCATTTTTCCTCTAGCGGAAATGCCGAAATTTCAAGTGCCTGGTTTTTATTGGGGATAAGCTCTAAATATTATCCAATGATGGAATCTTTGCAGTCCTTTTTATTTAGAACCGGCAGACGGAAGTTTATTGTGCCTTTGTATAAAAGTTTACTAAGTGCAGGCTTTGAGGATGAGGCTCAATCTTGGTATGCCGAAAGCAGGCCGAACTACCACTATGTTGCACAAGCAACCCTGGATCCTTTAGTTGGATTACCGGAATAATTCATGGGCACCATAACTCTGGTTCCAACACCGATTGGCAATCTTGAAGACATTACCCTTCGAGCGCTTCGGTATTTAAAAGAATCAGATAAAATAGCAGCCGAAGATACAAGGGTGACCCGAAATTTATTAAATCACTTTAATATTACTGTCCCCTTAATTTCTTTGCATTCCTATAATGAACATGCTTTAGTTAACCGATTAATTGAGCAAGTACAAACTGAAAATTGGAAGCTGAGTGTGGTCAGTGATGCCGGTACACCTGGGATTTCTGATCCCGGTTTTTTATTGGTGAGAGAGGCGTTGAAGGCAGGTTTAGAAATCGAGACCTTACCTGGACCAACTGCTTTTGTTCCTGCATTAATCAATAGTGGTTTGCCTTGTGACCGATTTGTATTTGAAGGGTTTTTACCGGTTAAGAAAGGACGACAAACTCGATTAAAGCAACTTCAACCTGAAACGAGAACCATTATTTTATATGAATCTCCCCATAGGTTATTAAAAACACTCGAGGAACTTTCAGGAATTTGCGGGGAAGATCGATTGGTGTCGGTCTCCAAAGAAATAAGTAAAAAGTTTGAAAAACATTTTAGAGGAAGTTTAGCAGAAGTAAAGAGTGCTTTACAAGGAACTGTTCCCAAGGGAGAATGGGTAATTATTGTGGGAGGCAATGAAAAATAATTATTTGAAACTCCTTATTTCAGGATTGTTATTAGTACTGGCCTTTCCGCCATTCCCTTTTCCTTTTTTAATTTGGATAGCCGGGGTTCCTTTGTTAGAAGTATTGTTTTCTATTCCATCAGAATCCTCCTCCTCAAAGGAGCCTAATAAATGGAATCTCTTTTTGAGAAAAATTTCCTTTCAGCCCTTATGGAAAAAAGGCTGGAAGACCAATCTGGTAAAGGGAATCAAGCCATATAAAAAGGCTTTTCGATATTCTTATTTCACATTCTTTATATGGAATCTTGGAGCCTGTTATTGGTTGGCATTAACAGCTTGGCATGTACCCACCGATGAGGCGTTTAGTAGTTTTCTTGCAGGGTTAGTTGCGGTATTGTTAAACCCATTATTTATGTCCATCCCAATTTTGATTTGGGCGATGTTATTTCCAAGACTTCCAATTTGGCTAAAGGGAATTTGTTTAATTGTATTTTGGATTGGCTTCGAATTCTTACATTATAACTGGGACTTATCCTGGTCCTGGTTAACCTTGGGAAATAGTTTTACCAATTTTCCTGAATTTCTACAATATGCTGAATTTACAGGGGTTTTGGGGGTGTCTTTATGGATTCTTGTCCTAAATGCTTTCGCTTATTCGGTTTGGGTAGGAATAAAAAGCAGAAGGGTGAAAGGCCTTTCTATTATTGCATTTTTATTGATAGCCTGTTTACCGTTAGGGCTTAATTATTGGATTTTGGATGCCAATCGAGAAGTTTTTCAGTCGTCAGCTTCAATGAATGTGCGGGTAATACAGCCTAACATTGATCCTTATGTTAAGTTTGATCATGATGGATTAGAAGCTCAATTAACGGGGTTTTATCAATTGGCAGATGCTCCAGGGGCAGATACCATTGATTTGGTAGTATTACCGGAAACAGCAATTCCAGAAGCGGTATGGACTCATGAAATTTCGACAAGTGAATTGTTCAAAGGCTTTTGGACTTTAGTAGCAAAGTATCCTCAATTATCAATATTAACAGGGTTTACAGAGCTACGTCAATTTGATTCTCCGGATGTGTCCAGTGCCTCCCGTCCCTTTGATAATGGGTATTATGACTACTGCAATTCAGCAGTAATTATTGGCAGTTCTCAATTTCATACCCATCAAAAGGGATGGTTGGTTCCTATGGTTGAACGAATTCCTTTTTTAGATCAATTAAGTTTTCTGAAAGATTATAATATTGATATTGGTGGGGGATTGGGTTCGTACGGGAAATCAGATTCAGCAAAAGCTTTATTTACTCGGAAAGGAGTACCCGTTGGAGTGTTGATTTGTTATGAATCGGCATTTGGTAATTATGCCAGAGAGTATCCTCTTTTAGGGGCAAGTCTATTAACAGTGATCACCAATGATGGTTGGTGGGGGCGTTCTTCCGGGTATATCCAACATGCAGGATTATCTGTTCTCAGAGCCATTGAAAATAGACGCTGTGTGGCGAGAAGTGCAAATACAGGCATCTCCTTATTTGTGGATGAAAAAGGAAATAGGTTTAAAGAAGTGGAATGGGGAATTGCAAAAGCAATTGATAAAAAACTCCCACTTTTTACTCATATTACTTTATATGCCCAATATGGAGATTATATTGGAAAAATTGCAGTAATGATCGGATTGTTGTTTTGGGTTTTGGGTATTTTAAAAAGAAGAAATAAGTAAGTCTTATCTTCTACCGCAACGGGTTTCTGTAATGACTACCTCGAGACTAGCGCCATTACCGTATTCTTCGCGATCCACATTACCATTCATTTGGTCGTAGTCTTTACCACAGGCTGGAATATTGGGTAAGGTTTGAACCGTTGTTCCGGCTTGTGTGGTGCGAGTAATTGTTTTTTGACAAACCCCACAATTTCTTTTGCATCCCGTGAATAATATCCCGGAACCCATAATTAAAATAAATCCTGCCAGCAGTACAGAATGTTTCATAGTAATCACAAAGCTACTGAATTTTTAGATAATCGAATTTTATCCTCAGAAAATTAATAATAACGCATTCTGAAAGGGGATGATAAGCCCTAATGGGCAACCACCCCAATTTGTAAAATAGTACTCATCCATTTTAACGCCTCAGTAAGGGGGACAATTCCTAAAATGATTAAGGCTAAAGGCATTAACCAAACAGGGGGTAAATACTCGAACGTAAGGGTAGAATTCAAAGTGGTTGGCTATGATTTTAAGAATAATCCTCTTGCCGGGGAAAGATAATAATACAGGGCTAAAAGGGTATTAAATAGGGCTGATAAAAGTAATGCTAACCAAATCGCCTCAGATTGGTTTTGCCATTGTTGAAACAAAGGAATTAATAAATTTATTTTCGCAAAAAAACCTGCTGTTGGAGGCAAGCCTCCTAAGGCTGCCAAACAGATAACCAAGGAAGCAGAAGTCCAAGGGTACGTTTTTCCGATGCCCGTCCAAAGTCGGATCTCATCAGTGTTGGTAAAATACTCTAATCGAGATAAGGCAATAAATGCACCCGAACTTGCCAGTAAATAAATAAAGCCATACCAGATTAAGGCTGTTTCTGCTTCGGGTTGTTGGCAGGCAATTAATGATAACCAATACCCGGTGTGCGCTATGCCAGAATATGCCAATAGTCGTTTGAGCTTGTGTTGCCGTAGGGCTCCAAGGTTTCCCCAAAACATTGATAATATAGCTACACAAGCTATCAATAATTGAAAGCCAGATTGCAACGGGGTGCCATAGAATAAATGGGAAAATCGGATGACGATTACCAAAGCAATTAACTTAGGTCCATTTGCCAAGAAAGATGCAATTGTAGCTGGCACGCCAGCATACACATCTGGGCTCCAAAAATGAAAAGGAACCGCCACTAATTTAAACGCCAACCCTACTCCCCAAAACAATATTGCAATTATTGCTAAATACCCATGATCTGAAACCAATCCTTGAATAAACCCAGGATCATTAATTTCTAAAGTGCCAGAGATGCCATACAATAGGGATATGCCATATAACTGAATGGCGGAAGAAACAGATCCATAAATAAAATATTTTACAGCAGCCTCTGCTCCTACTTTGGGTTTTTTAAAATAGGCGGTTAATAAATAAGAAATGAGTGAAATTATTTCTAAGCATAAAAAAATCATCAATAGGTTTACTGCGCCAGATAATAACAACATTCCTAAAAGTCCGACGGATAAAAAAAAATAAAACTCTGAACCCCATTCAAATTGTTTGTTTTTAGAGAGGGTCATTAACCATATCCCAAAGGCGGAGAGAATCGCAAAAAGTTTAAAAATAAGGGTAAGTCCATCTACTCTAATCATCCCCATGAACCAATCAAATTGGAGGACATATTTTAGGGTATTAAACTGATCTCCAACTAGGGTGGCAGTAATTAGAATGCCAATTCCAGAAAGAATAGTAGGAACATATGGGTTTTTACGAATGACGGGAATTACAGAAGTTAACAGTTGAACTAATATCCAACCACACAGAAACAATTCAGGCCCAAAATGTCCTAAACTTTGCCGCAAGTGAGCAATTTGACCTTCTAAATTTCCAACATAAAATTCCATAGGTCAGGGTTGAGGTAACCAATTGGATAATCCCACATCAAATAGGTGTGTGAGTAATTGAGGAAATAGTCCTAAGAGTAGCGTAAATATAGCCAACGGTAGTAAAATGATCCATTCCCTAAGGGTTAAATCTTTTAATTTTTCTTTCCAACTTTCCTCAAGGGTATTAAATGAACCAAAAAATAATTGATTGGTGGCTCTTAAATAATAAGCAGCAGAAAAAATCATTCCTGTGGTTGCAAGTAGCTTAACGGTTAAAGATAATTCAGGGGTATGAAATACTCCACTTAACACCAACAGTTCTCCAATAAAAATATTTAATCCGGGAATCCCCATGGCAGCAAAAAAGGCTAATAAGGTAAATCCAGTAAATGCAGGCATAGGTTTCCAGAGACCTTGATAGCTAGTCATGTCCCTGTTTTTAGTTCGGTCATAAATTACCCCTACCAGTAAGAAGAGACTTGCAGAAACAATTCCATGGTTAAAGAGTTGTAACATTGAGCCAGTAACACCCCCATATTGAAAGGCTGAAAAACCCAACAATACATAACCCATATGGGATACAGAGGAATAGGCAACCATACGTTTTAAATCTTTTTGGGCTAAGGCACACCAAGCTCCATACAAAATAGAAATTAATCCCAACCCACTTATTACTCCTTGCCAGGAAATAGCGGCGTCTGGAAAATAACCCCAAGCGGTTCTGAGTAAGCCGTATCCTCCAACTTTTAATAATAGGGCGGCAAGTATTACAGATATTGGGGTTGGTGCTTCCACATGGGCAATAGGTAGCCAAGTATGAAAGGGAACCGAGGGTAGTTTTATTAAAAAACCAATCAACAATAATAAGAAGGCTATGCTTCTAATGGAATATCCATTCCAGGTTTTAGTTAGAGATAAAACCGAATCAGGAATTAAATTTAATGGTAGGCCATGTGCATCCCTTTCATGTCCAAAATCAAATCGAAAGGTTCTAACAATGTGTTGAGGTTCAATTCTTCCATTCGCAATTAATTCTTGAATATGAAGACTAAGCGCTTTACCTGGAAAGGAATCCATCGACCCTATTGGAATTCCTACATTTCGTGCAGTTTCTATCGGATCATAATAACTGAAACCAACGGCTATCATCACCAATAAAATAAATAAAGACCCGGCTAACGTGTACAGAAAAAATTGAAGTGCAGCTGATTCTTTATTAACGCCTCCCCATTTCCCAATTAAGAAATACATGGGTAATAATATCGCTTCAAAAAAAAGAAAGAATAGAAAAAAATCAGCAGCTAAAAAACATCCATATAAAGAAACATTCAGAATAGACATTAATAAATAATATCCTTTACTATCATTTTTTGAAATTGAATAAGATGCGTGGCCTGCAATGGGAAGAATTATCGCACAAAGCAAAACCATTAAAACATTTACGCTATCTAACCCAACAGAATAATTAATTTGAAACCAACCTGATGACCCTAAGGAAACCTTTATCCAAGTAAGGTTTTCTGTCCATTTTAGCCAATTGGGTTCTGTATTTAGGGCTTCCGGCAAGATGCCTCCAATTACAATCATGGATTGAAGTAGCGTCAGGGTTAAATATCCCCACCTATGCCATTTGGGGGGCATCCATAACCATAAAGGCAACCCGATCAAGGGAAGAAAAATCAATAAACTTAACATGGACAAATGTTTATCCTCATAATATTATAATTAAATAAGAGCCCAACTCAGTAGCAGTAATAATAAGGTGCCAATGACAATTGATTTCCAAAGATAAGATTGGATTTTTCCAGTTTGTAATGACCTTAGAATATCTCCGATAAATATGATCCCTAGACTTAAGGAATTTACACTTCCTAACAATATGTTTTTTTCTACCCATACGGTCGTCATTGCTAAGGATTTTTCGGAATGACCTTGTTTAGGATTTCTAAAAATTTGGGCAACTCCTACAATTAAGTATTTATGTAACGCCAAGTCAAATAAAAAAACGAGTGCCACAAATTTTCTAAGAGTAAGGGTAATTAAGCGTTCCCAGAAAAAATTAAATGACCAAAAAATACTGATAGAATCCTGAACACCTAAGACGGATTCTTTATTTCTTTTAAATTGAAAATATTTAATCATACCTCCTATTGCTGTAGCTCCGGTAGCCAAGATCAAGGCAATCCAGGGAAGAGGTTCCGGTATTAAACTTAATTGCAGTGGATATAAATTATGTAAGATCCATGCGCCTTCGGTTTTCCAAGGGGTTAGGGGATTAATGAAAATAGACAATGCACCTAAAGAGGTGATTAAAATTGGAAATGAATAAGAAACCGGAAAACCGAAAATTTTAACTGGGTTAGTAGATTCTGGACCTGAAAATAATAATCGAATTAATCTAAACACATTTGAACCTGTAAAGGCAAAGGTTGTTAAAGTGCAAAGGATGAATATACCTGAAGTAAGGGAAGGTTGGTTAGAAAAACCAAACAATACAAAAGCTAAAATGGATTCTTTTGATAATCCTCCCGAAAATAATGGCAAACCAGCAAGGGCAAATAATAAGATCAGTAGAGGGATTTTTAAGAAAGGTAATCTGGAAAGGCTATGATTAAGTTTGTGTATTTCTTGAGTGCCCGGTAATTCAGGATGGTCAACATGATATTGATGAATAAGCACCCCAGCAATTAAAAACAATCCACATTTAAATATTGCATGAGTGCCTAAATGAAAGAACGCTAAGTCTGTAGCGCCTAATGCTGCAATCATTATCATTAGACCCAAGTGAGATAAAGTTGAGTAAGCCAATGTTCTTTTAATGTCGGATTGAGATCCAGATGTCCAAGCAGAGAATACTGCTGTTACTGCACCAATCCCAGCAAGGCCAAAGCTGATTGGATAACTTGCCATTGGCAGTATGGACAGGCAAAAATAAACTCCGGCAGCAACCATGGTGGCAGCATGCATTAATGCTGATGCTGGGGTTGGACCAGCCATGGCGTCAGGTAACCAACTATGAAAAGGAAATTGTGCGGATTTGCCCATTACTCCTATTAACATTAAGGCTAAGGCAAGTTGAGGTATTACCCCTTGGATAGTAACTAAATTTATTACTTGCAAATCAGTTTGCCCGGTACTGGAGATCCAAAGTAAAATACCACTTAACAAACCGGCATCTCCAATTCTATTTAGCAATAAGGCTTTTCGAGCCGCAATGCCAGAAGATTTTTTTTCATTCCAAAATCCAATCAAAAACCACGAACAAACGCCTACCAATTCCCAACAAAAAAATAAAGTAATTAAGTTGGAAGTGTATACGATCCCTAACATAGAAAAAACGAATAGGGCTAAAAAAACATAATACAACTTTTTCTTATTTTCTTTCGCCAAATACGAAAAGGAATACTGTTGAACCAACCCATAAATTCCGCAAACCAACACTCCCATTATTTGTGAAACTTTATCATTTCTCCAGGCAAATGTCCAGGTGAAATGAGGGGTTTCCCACCAAACAAAAGAACTCGGAATGAATTGCGGATTAATTGCAAGCACAACCGATATACCTAATAAAAGCCAAGTAAAAATTGAGGTAAATAGCGTTAAGCCTTTCCAGTTGGCAGGCCAAATTATCTGAATTACAGCAATACTTAAGGGCAGTAGAAATAAAAAGTAAAACAAAGGCAGGTTAGTCTTTTAACTGTGTAGTTTCATCTAAAGTAATGGTTCGATAATGGTGGTAAAGCTGCAAAATTAAGGCTAACCCTACAGCAGCATTAGCAGCAGCAATTACAATTATAAAGAGTACAAATATATTCCCTCCCATTTTATCGTAGTCCTGTCTTCCAAACCCAACCAAATTAAGTGCAGAAGCATTTAGCATAATTTCAATTCCCATTAAAATAGCGATTGCATTTTTTCGTGTAAAAACAATAAACAAACCGATGGTAAACAAAACGGCACTTAAAATGTAAAAATGTTCAGAGGGTATGGCCATGTTTATTTTTAAGAATGAGTATTGTTTTGGGTAGATGAATTTCTTCGCGTTAACCAAGCAGCACCAATTAATGCAGCTAACAATAAAAAAGAAACAACTTCAAAGGGTAGTAAATAACGAGTTAAGGTTTGTACGCCAATAGCCTCTGAAATGCCTGTAGATATTGGATTTGAGTTTTCTGTGGGGGTATAAAGTGGGCTTGATTCTGCAGTAAACATTACGGCTATCAGGGCAACTAAAATCATTAAACAAACAAATCCTCCGGAAAGTTGATTTTTAAATCCTCCTTCTGCGGGTTCTTCTAATGTTCTTTTGGTTAGCATTATTCCAAACAGCAGCAATATTAATATCGCTCCTACATAAATGATAATTTGAGTGTAAGCTAAAAAATCTGCTCCTGCCAATAAATAAATAGCGGCTATTGAAAGAAGGCTAAGAAATAAAGCAAATGCTGACCGAATTAAACTGGGCAGTATAGCAACAGCAATTGCGCCTAATATAGCAAGGGCTCCAAACAACCAAAATATAATTAAGGGAAGCAAAGGTTTCATTCAGTAACTCCTCCAGCTTTTGCTGCTTTTCGAGCAACCTCTAATTGATAAGCTTCATCCCGTTTTAAGATTGCCTCTTGTGGGGATAAATTTCCATAATGGTAATTCATCAAGTCTCGGTCAAATTCACTGAAGTCGAATACGGGTGTCATAGTTAAACATTCGGTAGGACAAACCGTAGTACATAGCCCACAATAACAACATTTGGCCATGTCAATATCAAAAGTAGGAAGGTATAGTTTCTTTTTAGTTCCATCGGAGGTAAGTCCTAACGAGTCCTGGGTTTTGATTCCTTCAATGGTAATACAATTCACAGGACAAATCCTTGCACATTGGTCACATACAATACAGTCTTCGGTTTCAAGATGTAATCGGTATCTCCCATTAACCGGAATGGGTATCTGCTCTGAAGGATATTCTATTGTTACACGCCCTTCGGTTTGCGAAAAATATGTTGAGTCTTCTACTCCTACAGCAGAAATTTTTTTTCTTCCACTAACAAAGTGTTTCCAGGTCAACGATAAGCCTTTAAAATAAGAGTAAACACTATTTTTATGTTTTGTTCCTTTTGTATCGGGCTCTTTATTATCCATAACTTTTAATAATTGAGGTAGGAATTATCGGGCTGAGATAATTTTTCAACTTCTGCGTTTTGCTTAAGCTCTTCTAATACTTCTGGAGGAACCGTTCCCCCTAATTCAATTAACTTTTCAGCGGCATGAAGCGATCGAATAAATTGTTTATTCTCCAAATATTTACGGGCTATTTGTTCCCAAGCCATTTTAAATTGAATAAGTTCAGAAGATAAATATAAGGGACTATATTTTTCCGCATTTTCTAAATCTTTTTCAGCTTGCACATAATCCCCGGCTTGAAAGCGCTGGAAAGATCGTTGAAACAAAGATTGGACACATGTTGAATCGTAGGCAAGAATTTCGGAATAATTGATAACAGACCAAGGGGTTCGAGAAGTTGAATCTTGTTGAATAAGGTTATCATTTGCGAGGGCAAGAATTGCATTCCAACGTTCTCCAGACCAAAAGGGCAAAGTGTTAATAGCGGATAATAAGTCCCATTGTTTTTTCAATTTAGGGTCTGTAAATAAATTCTTACCACTTGCTACGGAGGCTAGATAATCCTTGGGTAATGCTCTTCGAAAATGACCCGGTCTCCAAGAATTGTAAGGAGGGGTAATTCCTTTTGCAATTTGCATTTGCACATAATCGCTATCTACTTCCACCATAGGTTGTCGTGCGAGAAAGGCATCTCCAAGTGCATAATAATCCACTACAAACACTTTGGGGCCAGCATAATACCCTAACATGCCGATGGCTCCATTTACATTTACTTTTTGTTTTAATCTTCTGGCTAAATCGCCTCGGGAAATATCAGGGTGTCGTAAAGTTTGACCCCATTTTAGGTTGAGTAACAGCCCGGTATTTCGGTAATAAAATCCACGTTCATCACAAACGCCATTATCATCAATGAGTTCAGTGATGGGTTCATCTTTTCGGTAGGTTTTTCCGCTAAATAATGGGGATAAAGGATTTAAAAGTCCCAGGCCTAACAATGCAGCAACAGCAACAGTTCTGCCTGCAACTGAGCGAGGAAGTGGAATAGCAAGTGCCGACCCAACGATCATCCAAAAAGGAATGGCAAGAAAGCGCCCTCCCATAAAATCACCTCCAATGGACACTACCCAAATGAGATATAAAAGAACACATCCTCCTAAAACTTTCCACCTTCTTCGAGTTTGAAAAAATATATATGCCAAACCACCTACAATTACGACCACACTCAAAGGATCTTGTATCAAACAAGAATACAAATAGGATAAACCTTGACTCCATTTTTCAATCGTAGGTATTCCTGTGTATAATTTTGCGATGGCAGTATTCGCAACCCAGGATCCATAATATAGAATTGAGAATCCCTCCCAAGCAAGCAGTTTTAAGATCCCCGGCATTAATCCAAACAAACCAATCCATTTTTTATAGCGAAAGGTCATGTAAATTAATGCAGGTAAAAAAATTAGCCCGAAGTCGGGTCGGGTAAGGATTAATCCCGCACTAATTAAAGATAGCCAAGTGATGGATTTAAATGAGGGTTGAGGAAATCGGTACACCAATAAAAACAGTGCACTTAAAAAATAGCCTAAGGGTGTTTCTAATCCTGAGGTTGCATAATCAGTAAAACATTTTGACAATGACAAGGTTAATAGTAACAAAACGGAAGGAAATCCATCGGATGTTACATGCCATAATAACAAACAAACCCCTGCAACGCTTAGGAGTAAGGAAAGGAATAAGGAGGTATAATAGGGCTCTTGCGTTATCGAATAAAAAGGTGCTAGCAAAAATAGCCATAATGGATGCGTATAGGCTTGTACCCTATACCCTGCATTCCAGGTCAATCCATATCCATGAATCCAATTGTCAAGGGTACGGAAGGTAATAAAGGCATCATCACATACCCAAGCTGTGCGTATTAGAATACTCGTCAAAAGCACAAGTAAACCTATCAACAGAAGCCTAGTATAGATGGCTTTCTCCTGGATGAAATTTCGCTTTTTAGGAATATTATTTCTCATCCATTACAAATATACAGGGTTACACTGCTATTTCTTAATGCCTAAGTTTCATTAAAACTGACTTACTATCCCTAAATGTACTCTGGGTCTGGCAAAATTAAAGGCTTCTTGCCCAATCTGACCTGAGGCAAACGTAAGATTTAAAATTCCCGCACGGGTTTCAAAATTGATTCCAACACCAACACCTTTAGGCGTTTGAACACTACGCCGGCCTTGTTCCGTTAACACTATTTGAGATAAATCATAAAACAGTAAAACATGGGAATTCTTGTCTAACAAATAGCGGTACTCAAATGAAAAGACTGTATAAGCATTCGTAAAAAATTGATTCTCATTGAAACCTCTTAACAAACGAGCACCTCCAATTTGTGCTAAATCATTCCTAAAATATTCACTTTGTTGCAATTTAAAACTCCTATTTCCCAATACTAAAACTTGTCTTTTAAAGGTTCGAGTAAACCACCAAGTTTCTAGGTGAAACTCTTGTTTGGGTAACCAAGTCGTTATTGAATTATAATCCAATGAATCTAATCCTGGATTTCGAAAGATCTGTTTAAAGCCGGTCCCATAGTCTATCTTAAAAATAAAACCGTTACTAGGATTGAGTTTATAGTCTAACTTTTCAAATTCAAATCCTAATCCTGCCAATTGATCTTTACTATCTAAAACCGGGGGAGGTATTTTGCTTTTCTCCCAATTACGGGTAGATAATAATACTGAGTTCCTAAATCGAACAAAGGCAAAAAGGCTAATGTTTCTAGAGAATTGCCAACCTGGACTTACCCGAATCCAGCGAGTTACAAAGGAGCTATCTTGTTTTTGTAATTGAAATTCAAGTTGAGATTTTATGGGGGTTCCAAACCAATAAGGCTGATTGTATTTAATAGATAGCCGCTGAGATGACCCTGGTAATTGCTCAAATTTTAAGGCTACCAATTCTCCAATTCCTAATGGACTGACCAATTGAAAATCTAATAGTCCCGTTAACTGCACTTTTGCAGTACTATCAATTGGAGGTAAAAAACCCAGAACCCCATCAATTCTACTGGATTTTCGGGGATTTAGTTTAAGCCATATTTCCGCAGAGTTTTGATGATAGTAAATTTGTGGATTATCTACATTTTGATAATAAATGGAGTTATTAAGTATTAATGGAATATTTTCAATGGCTTCATGATTGTAAATGTCTCCTGGTTTTATTCTAACTAAAGAAGAAACAAATCTGGAGCTTTCTCTAATTTTTCCTTCGATGTGAAGGGAGTCAATCGTGAAGGATTTACCTGAAATCAATTGATATTTCGCGGAAACCCCTACGGTTTGTGAGGTAAAGGTGTCTAATTCTAAACTGGATTTTTGAAATCCAGCGAAAGGATATCCGCGATTTTGATACCAAATTAAAGTTTGTGTAAATTTTCTTTCTATTTCTTCTTGATTAAATACGTGATTTGGTTTTCCAGTTTTTTTCCATTGTCCATAACTTTTGGCTTCAGGATGTACACTATCTAACCGTAACGTTTTCCAAATAAAACGAGGCCCTTCTTTCCAAATAATTAATTGGGTATCCTGAGCCATAACGGGGGTACTATCCAATGCAAAACCTGCAAAGCCTGATCGATAAAAATCTTGGGTAAGTTCAGTTTTCCAAATTTGTAGGGTAGAATTAGAAGTGATTTTCTTAAGCGATCGTGACCAGGGTTTAAGAGAAAAAGGGGCGGATGTGGCAGCCATTTTATAATGGGAAACCATAGGAATAGAATCTAAGCCTTGACCTTTTCCTACTAAAGGAAAAGCCAATATACATACCCAAAAGAGGAGGAAATAAATAAATGAAAAATGGATTCTATTCAAGGAAAATTTCAAGATCAACTATAAAGATACCGATGCTTACAATTCTATAAGCGCACGCTACCTTTTTATACCGATAACGGCAATAAATTTTAGTAGCTTTGATTTAATTATTATTACCTATGGATAGGAGAATATTTATTAAATCTACAGCAGTAGCAGGCGCAGCGAGTTGGGTATTGGGGGCATCAGCATTTCCGCAATTCACCAATGGTGGAATGTATCCATATGCTTCAGAAATGCCCAGCTTTACTCAGGATGCTTTGGAGCCTTATATAGATAAGGAAACGATGCGTATTCATTCTACTTTACATCATCCGGCTTATACCCGTAATTTAAATCTTGCTTTAGATAAAGCTCCAGATTGGCAAACCAAACCGCTTACAGATTTATTTTCTAAACTTTCCGATTTGCCTCAACCCCTGCAGAATGCAATACGGAATTTTGGAGGAGGGCATTGGAATCATAATTTTTTCTGGAAATGTTTAAGTCCGGATAAACCTAAGATTTCGGAAAAGTTGTTGCAAAAAATTAACGCTGATTTCGGCAGTTATACTGCCTTTCAAGAACAATTTAACCAGAAATCCACGTCTGTTTTTGGTTCCGGATGGTGTTGGTTAATCCTGAAGGATAACAAATTAATGATTACGACTACACCCAATCAAGAGAATCCTTTGATGAACACTTCGGTAATGGGAAAACCATTATTGGCATTAGATGTTTGGGAACACGCCTATTATTTAAAATATCAAAATCGTAGAGCTGAGTATTTAACGGCTTGGTGGTCGGTTGTAAACTGGGATTTTGTAGGAAACCAATTGCCTTAGCATGAAGGGATTTCAGTATAAATTATTAATTCCTTCGGCGATTACTAGTTTAAATTTAGTTGCCGGTTTGATTGCAATTCTATTGGTTTTTAAGGGAGAATTTCGTTGGGCAGGATATAGTATCATAGGGGCTTCCGTTTTAGATTTTTTGGATGGCTTTGTAGCCAGAGCTTTGAAGGCAACCTCTGATTTTGGTAAAGAATTAGATTCACTCGCAGATGTAGTTACGTTTGGAGTAGCTCCGGGTTTTTTGATGTATGGATGGGATTTAAATCTTCAAGTTCTCCCCAATGCTCAAGGTCAAATTGACACATATCTCTGGTCGTGGCTTTGTTTGATTTTGCCTGTATTTGCTGCTTTACGTTTGGCTTGGTTCAATATAGATTCCAGCCAGAAAGAGGGCTTTCGGGGAGTTCCTACCCCGGCAATGTCTTTGTTTTTTGTGGGGATTTGTTTTTTAGGTCTTGATTTTCCAAATAGTTGGATTGCTCAGGTTTTACAAATTCGATTCGTAATTCCTATACTATGTTGTGTGTTTGCTTTGTTAATGGTTATTCCGCTTCCATTACTTGCCTTAAAATTCAATCATGGATTTGGGATTAAAAAGAACGCAGTTAAATATTTATTAATGGGGATTAGTCTGGGAGCCTTACTTTTATGGCAGATTTCTGCCTTTTCCGGAATAATATTGTTTTACTTGGTAGTATCCGGGATTTCGAGAATTAAATTGAATTAGAAACCATGAATTTCAAAGCCACTGTTCATATCATGCCACGGCCAGGGATATTAGATCCACAAGGCAAAGCAACTCAAACCGGGTTGCATCAATTAGGGTTTTCGGAGATACAAGAAGTTTTCATAGGAAAACAAATCAGCCTGCATCTCACAGCAGAAAACGAAGCCATAGCAAATGAAATGGTGGAAGGAGCATGCCGTCGGCTGTTGGCAAATTTGATCATGGAAACTTATTCTTTCCAAATAGAAAAGGTATAAAACATTACTATTATTTAATGTTAAAGGTAGACTAGGATTACTATTATTAAATATTATTTAATAATAGTATAATTCTATTCAGAATTTCTTTCGGTCCATCTTCGGCGAAGTGCAACCCCGAAGCCTATTACCAATAAAAAAGTACCTAACCATAATAAATTGATGTAGGGTTTTGCAATAGCCTTCATTACAATCCAATCTGGAGGAGGGATTAATTCCTCAACCTGAATTACAATTTTTCCGGCCTCTACTTCCACGCCGGAAAAGGTTAAAGCTAACCCCGCCTCCTTCACAAACGAAGCAAGGGAAAGGGGCTGACGATTATCAATAATATATAAAGGTTCTGCCGAATACGTTTTTCCGGCATGAATAATCTTAAGTTTTGCCTTGGCAACAAACGTATATTTCTCAAACTCAGGAACGTCTTTTACTTGTACCAGATTTTCGAGCCAAATCACACTTGAACCTGTTCGTGCACTATCTCCTTTGGCCAATCTAATTTCAAATTGTTGTACTTCCTCTCGTTGTCCTTCTGGATCAGGAATACTACTTACATGAACATAAATATCTTTTTCAAGTTGAATCTTTCGGGATGGATGCGCCAAGATTCCCATGCTTTCATTGATTTCTGCTTCAGGATATAGGGTAAAGGTATCCGCAGAATCTAATAGATTTTCGAAATAGATTCCATACAACGATCTTTCATTAATGTGATTGGGTTTGAGCAAATCCAGATTCTCTTCAACAAACTTTTGGATTGGCTGAAAAGCGGAATCCATAGAGGAGTTAAGAGGTAAGTTATTGGCATTAGGTAATAATTCAGCAGGTAAGATAACTGCAAACACATCGCCGGTTGCATCTTTAAATCGAAATTTCAATGACCCTGTTTCTCTTTCAATCAGACGAAAATGGCTTAGGGGAGATTGTGCTTGTTTCTTTCCTAAATAAGTAACCTTATACCCTTTAATATATTTGGGTTCCCCTTTCATCAATAATACATTATCGATTCGGGCATCTTCCGGAAATTGATTTCCTAATTCATTCGGTTGAAAATTAACCGATACAATTTGGTCATATCCTGAGGAGAATAAAATTCCTAAAAGCATTAAGGCGAAACCAGCATGTGCTAAGGTTCCTCCTATAAATTTTAAGTTTTCTCCTCTTCTTAAGAATAAACGTATGCCAACTTCTGCATTTGCGAATAAGGAGAATAAAGCACACAACAACAATATTTCGTCGCCCAAAAATAAAACACCATATTGAACAAGGGCAATTCCATAATTCCAGATATTTCCACTCGCCTGAATAAGGGATAATTCTTCCCGAAACTTAACATTGTAAACAAAATCCCATTCTGCTAACATCAACAAAAACATAATTATTAAAGTGGTTCCTGCGGCTAAAGCAAACGGACGATAGATTGCTTTTAACAAAGTTTCTTTTTCTACTTTAATCCAAAAAAAGAATTGACCAATGCCAGATAATAAGGCGATGGCAATGCTAAACCAAATATTCCATTGATAATAAAACAATGCATTCTTAGGGGCAATCCGAAGGTTGAAAATTTTATTAATTACAGGCGAAGAAGTAAAAAAGATAATTTCAATGGCAGTAAATAATAATATAATGGTCGCCAAGAACAAAAAGAATTCTTTTGACCAAGTGGGCATATCGGTGGCAGGTTTAGGAATCAAACTTTGTCGTCTAACCCATACCACAGAAACTAAAATCACATACAAGCCTAACAACAATAACAATTGCCCAGACAGACCTAAATCCGTGAAGGAGTGAACACTTGCTTCTCCAAGAATTCCGGATCGTGTTAGGAAGGTAGAATACAAAACCAATAAAAAAGTAAGGAGAACTAGACCCAAAGCAGCGGGTAGCATTCGCTTTCTATGTCTCCAGGCAACCAAAGCATGTAAAGCAGCAATATTCGTTAGCCAAGGGACGAGGGATGAATTTTCTACTGGGTCCCAATTCCAATAGCCTCCAAAGCTTAGGGTTTCATAGGCCCAATATCCTCCCATTAAAATCCCGGTTCCTAATACAGCGGCAGATAATAGATTCCATATCATGGCTGGCCGAATCCATCCTTGAACCTCACCTTTTAACAAAGAAGAAAAGGCGTAGGCAAACGGAATAAGCGTCAGCGCAAAACCTAAAAACAAAGTAGGAGGATGAATCACCATCCAATAATTCTGAAGTAAAGGATTTAGCCCCTTGCCATTACTGGGAATAAAATCAGGTTGTTGTTGAAAAACAGGAGCGTTAGGCATTGCTTCAGAGAGCAATAGAAATGGGGAACTGCCAATTCTCCAATCTCCAAGGGGTTCAATAATTAACCAAACCGCAATAAGCCAAAGGAAAATCCAAATTAACAATCCGGCGAGTTCAATGTTTTTTCTAAATAATTCCCGGATCCATAAAATAAGCAAGCCTAATAAGAATAGCCCTAATCCTACAGAAACAATACTAATTCCACCGAATTCAATACCTAAATTCTGGGACAAAACCAGTGCTGGGGTTAATACAGATAGAATAATTATGGGGGCTTGCAAATACACAGAACGATGAATTACAAAATATCCTAAACCGATCAGGGGAACCCCAATACCCAATACCCATTGAGCTTGAGAAATAGGTAAATAAACCCCTAATAACATACTCGTTAATAAGGCTTGAACCGACATAATTACTGCCATTACGCCTGATTTAAATTTGCCAGCTGTTATCAGGATAAAAACGGATAATATCACATGCCAGAAACTCCACAATAAAAAACTTCCTTCTTGACCTTCCCAAAAACAAGAGATCATATAATACACTGGTAACTCATTAGAGGAATGACTCCAAACATAATGGTATTGATACCAATGAAAGTAAATCATGGAGAACAGGGTAACCAAAGTGCCAGTTAAGGCGACGGCATGAATCCAAAAACTGAGCAGACCCATTCGACGCCATGCCCGTTGTGAATCTTCTGTTCTAAATTCAGAAAAGAAATAAGCAATGGTGGATAGTAAGGCAGCTACAAAGGCTAAGTTAACAAACCCTCTCCCCAAATCTCCCGCTAAATGCTGTAGTAAAAAATCCATTAATTTACCTGTGCCGTAACTGCTGCGGTATCTTTTGCTTTTAATTGATTGTCCTCATACTTAGAAGGACATTTTAAATAAATATGCTCAGCCACAAAATGATCTCCGGATTGTCTTCCTTCAATAACGATTCTATCTGCAGATTCCAAACTTGGGGGCTTGGGGTCATGATAGCTCACCAAAGATATATTTTGTAAAGTATCTTGTAAATAAAAGGTAAACACATCTTTATTAGGATCATAAAACGAATTTTCACGGTCCACCCACTTGGCTACAATGTGCACCTTGTCACCCGTTTTTCGGGCGGTTGCAAAATCGGTATAATAACTTTCGCTACTAATTTGGGTTACAATTAATACTCCGGTGAAAACAGCGACTAAAACAATACCGACGATAGTTCTGGTTTTCATATTGAAGGGAAAGAGGATTCAGATTTTGACTTGTGGGTTTGTTCTTTTTCTAAACGATCCAAGCGTTTATCCACGCGAAATAAATATAACAATATTCCACCCCAAATCAGAAGTACAACGGTTAACACAGTATAAATCTTTTCACTTGCAAAAAGATAGCTGTCATTGATTTCTAATAAAGCCAATAATAGATTATTGTTCATGGGTACGATTAGATAACATTCGAGATCTTACGTTGAGTTCAAAAAGCCATAGTCCTAAACATAAAAAACCTAATACCGCTGGATAAAAGATAACTCTAAACTCTGCTGCCAGTTTAACATTATCTAAAGGATTTCCTTCTTCCCCTCCGGGATGAAGTCCTCCTAATAATCTGGGAAGTAAGAGGGTTAAGGGTAATAAGCTTGCCGCTGCAAAAATATTATACACGGCAGATATCCTTGCTTTTTGACTCGGCTCTTCGATGTTTGAACGCAACAAAAAGTATGCGATGTAAACAGATAGCGCTACAACTACTAAAGTAAGTTTAGGATCCCAAGACCACCAGGCAGCAAAATCATTTGAGGGAATTAACGCTCTCCAGGTTACGCGAGACCAAATAATTCCAGTGCTTAAACCTATCAAGCCAAAATAAATACCGGTTTGGGAGGCTGCAGATGCACGAATATCTTTATTCAGGTTACCTGTTTTTAGATATAGGATACTTTGTATTACTGAAATCCCCATCAATAGGTACATAGTAAACCACATGGGAATATGGTAAAAAACATTACGGCTCGTTTGTGCCATGTTTCCACCCATGTTGGGGAGCGTTAGACATAAACCCGCAATTAGGGCGTAAGTTATACATACAATTGCCCCAGTGCGATACCCTAAACGAAAGACCTTCAGAGAAAGCATGATTATTCTCTCCAAAGGTAAGGAAATAGGAGGTATGATAAGGTCCCGGATAATAAGATTAATCCAGACAAAAAGCCCAACTCGCTATAAATCAACGTACGGTCTAAGCCATCTAAAGCAATTCGGGAAGAGCGAATTAACACATTCAGTAATGGGATTAAGACTGGGAATCCGAGTAAAGCCATTAAAGAGGCATTTCCTCCGGCACTTGCTGCAATGCCACTAATTAAGGTTAAGGTAGAGGCAAACCCCATTCCTCCAAGGGCTACACAAGCTAAATACATCGGTAAATCTTGAACAGGATTTCCTGAAAAAAAACAATATCCAACCAAAGTAATACCTCCCATTAATATCATTAGAAGGCTGTGATATAAAATTCTGGAAATAATTAAGCTACTTGCAGAACATATTGTAAATAAATAAAACCGAATTCCAGGAGGGCTACCTAAAAAACTCCTGGCAACCGCATTCACCGCACTAAACATTAATATTATCCAGAATAGAGCATTCCAAATCGCAGGATTAACTTGCCGGCTTAAACTTAACGAAACTAGAAAAACCATACAGAAGGTATAAAACAAAATGCCGTTTAAAGCGTATTTGTTTTTCCATTCAGTTTGGAACTCCAATTTCATTAATACCCGAATTTCTGTAAACATAGTTACTGCAAAGGTAAGGACTTCAAATCGGCATAAGACCTAACCATATTAATTATCCTTCCTTACCTTCGTATTCCATCAGCCCCATTTATGTTACAATTATTAGTAGATGCTGGAAACACCAGTGTAAAATATCAAGCCATAGATGGAAGCCAAAAATTGATTTGGAAAGAAAACTGGTTGCCTGAATTATCTACTTCAAAACTTATTTTTCCTGAAAATATCACCAAGATTTGGCTTAGTACGGTACGAAAAGGAATAGATTTTCCTTTACCCCATAACATTCCCATTCAGCGTATTTCTTTACAAGGAAACTACCCCTTTGTGTTGGATTACCTTACTCCCGGTACGCTTGGAGAAGATCGGATCTGCATCGCAACAGCATTAAAGACAATGATTTCTATAGAAGAATCAGCACTTGTTGTTTCTGCGGGAACCTGCATTACTTATAATGTTATGAAACCTGGTTATGTATTTTGTGGAGGTGCGATTAGTCCGGGAATAAGGATGCGTTATCAAGCTTTATCTGCATTTACAGGCAATTTGCCTAACCTTGCACCGGTTCCCGAAATTGAATTTCCTGGAAAAAGCACAGAAGATTCTTTACATGCAGGCGTTTTGTTAGGCGTCAAATATGAAGTGTTAGGAATTTTAAACCATCTTGAAAATTCATTTCCCCAAGGATGTAAAATAATGTTTACTGGTGGAGATGCCGATCGGTTGGCAGTTATGACTAAAAGTCTCAATTTTGTATATACGGATTTAGTGCTTAGGGGACTTTCCTACTGGGCAGAACGCTACCCTTTTTCATGAAAAAATTATTGTTTCTTTTTTTGTCAGGCTTATTGGTGTTAAACGCACAAGTGAGTACCTACTCTCCTTATTCGAGATTGGGAATAGGAGATTTGTACTTGGGGAACTCTGTTCGGAATCAAAGTATGGGCGGTATTAGTGTTGGCTCCTCTCATTCAAATACCCTTAACCGATTTAATCCCGCTTCTTATCGAAGAGTAGCGCTAACTACTTTCGATATTTCAGCCTATAGTGAAGGTCTTCAATTAGAAACCCAAGAAGCTTCAACACAAAGGCAAACAGTGGGCGTGAATGCAATGGGGTTTGTTTTTCCTACTCGTTTTAAAACCAGTTTTGCTTTTGGATTAGCTCCTTATTCTTTATTGGGATATGATTTTAGCAATCGTTACAAACAAGTTATCAATGGCAACACCGAAACATACCAGGTTAATTATTCTGCATACGGTGGACTTAATACATTTTATTTAGGGGGTGCAGTATCCATTTTTCGGCATATTGACATAGGATTAAATGTAGATTATGTGTTTGGTGGATTAAACTATAGATGGAATGTTACTTTTCCAGATCTAAATAATAAATATGAATCAGCGGCTTTTTTAAAGAAAGTATACCAACAAGGATTTGATTTACATCTGGGCATGCAATATACAGATACCATTCGCTTGGGGGGTAATCGAACCGTAGCTAAAGGAGGTTTTACCTTTCAAAAAGGAGCAAGCCTGAATGCAGACCAAGTATTGATGGGGCGAAGCAGCAGTCCATTTAAAGCAAATCCTGATACCTTAATTGAAAAAACATCCAGTCAACAGCAAATTCCCTCAAGGATAGGAGTAGGAATTGAACTTGAAAAATATTTAGTTCCAGGAGTAGCCTTAAGTGCTACCGGGTATTGGTCGGTTGGGATGGATTTAACTTGGCAGGATTGGAGAATGTATAAGTTTTTTGGAGAACCTCAGGGGTTGGGTCAATCCATTCGTTGGGCTGCAGGAGGAGAATGGATACCACGCGTAGTTTCTCGAAACTATATTCTTAAAATGGCCTATCGGTTAGGGGGATATGTTGAGAAAACTCCACTAATACTGAATGACAGGCAACTGAATGCTTATGCAGTTACATTTGGATTAGGATTGCCGTTTAGCAAAACTGCCTCCAGAGTTCATTTGGGAATGGAATTGGGTAGAAGAGGAACCGCAGATAGAAACCTGATTAAAGAAGGGTTTATTAAACTAAGGGTAGGGATAACCTTAAATGAACCTTGGTTTACGCGTTATAGATTAGATTAATAACTTTATTTATTAAGTATTTAAAGGTTGGATTTCATTTTCAAGCATACAATGAAAATGGTGTACTCCTTTTTCTCGACGAGGGGAAAATCTCCCTCCTGTATAATAACGAGATTGTATTCCTCTTTGAACGGATTTTACAATAGCCCCATCTTCTTTTTCAACTTGGTCTAAAGCACCACCTGCACCCGAACGAATTAATGCTTCTTTCCAAACATATTGAAAATATTCAACTCGAGTATGCGTTGGGCTTATTGGATTGATTCGATTGATCGACAATCCCCAAGGATAAAAGTTTAACATTAGATTGGGGTAAAGCCAAAAATAAAAAGCGGCAATTCTTTTCCCATAATGTTCGGATCCCACCGGAAGATCAAAACAATCTTCATCCTTTTTTGCAATTCCAATTTGAAGGGTACCATATGGAAATAAGTATTCTTCATAGGCCCCAAATTCTAATATTTTATGTAAACCTGGATGTATAAAAGGAATATGAAATCCTTCTAAATAATTCTCAACATACAGTGCCCAATGAGCATCAACTTGGTAGCTAGATGAATTATTGGCTGTATAATTAAAATCTTTTAAGGGGAGCCAAGAAAGTAAAGATTGAAAAGGATCTATCCAATTGGAAAAAGAATACTTAGGTTCAGGGGAAATAAATATTAAAGGAGATAGAACCTCAACTGAAAATGGAAATAAATGGTCAGCTTCAGAAGGAAAATTTTGAGCTTCTTCAAATTCAGGCATGAATAAAAACTTACCTTCTAAAGAGAATTGTCTTCCATGGTAGGGACAAACTATTTTATCTCGGGAAGACCCATGGGTACAAATTTCTGCAGCCCTGTGCGTACATACATTACTAAAAGCTTGAATTCTATCGTCTGCGTTTCGGGTTAATACAACCGGTTCATCTAAGAAATCAGGTAATAGTAAGTTGGGCGCCTGACGCAGCGTTGAAGGAAAGCGATGGGTGTCAGTTAAATAATGCCAAGAGGTTGGAAAGACCTTGTCCTTAAACCAATTCCAAATATTGGGGTCTTGAAAAAAGGTTGGAGATATGGTTCCTGAATTTAAAATATTGGGGGTAATCATAAAATAGAATACTTGAAATTTATGATAAGATGAAGGTGCAATTTACAACCGGAATAATCTACCCATTTCGCTTCGCGGTTAAATTGACAATTCCTGCTAAATTTGTCAATGTAAGAAGTCCTCTTCTAGGAACGAAAACGAAAAATAATTTGCAAATTTGCTTTTACCCAAATCATGGTCAAACGTAGGTCTTTTATAAAAACTGCGGGCGTAATCGCTGCTGGAACCCTATTGGCTCCTAGTCATGCTTTTGGTAATCGTAAAAAGAAGCGGGTAATAATTTTAGGTGCCGGCCTAGCTGGTCTTACGGCCGCTTATAGGCTTCAACAACTAGGGTATGGGGTGTCTATTGTTGAAAGTAAAGGTCGTTTAGGAGGTAGAGTATTAACCTATCGCCCTGACCCAGAACAACCCCTTACTGTTGAAATGGGAGGAGAATGGATTGGCTCTTCTCATCATCATATGCGGAAATTGGTTGAGGATGTAGGTTTAAAATTAGTTGACCATACATTTCAAAATCATCTCCTGCTTAAAGCCGAACATTTTCGCCCCGGTAATTGGGACTTATCAGATAAAGGAAAAGCATCTTTACGCTCATTAGTTGAAAAATATAATAGCTTAAAACCAGATCAACGAATCTTAATAGATAAAACAGATTGGTGGCGATATCTTCGAAATAGTGGATTTGAATCTAGAGATTTAGATCTTCAAGAACTCATGGATAGCAATGAGTATGGAGAAAGTATTCGTCAAGTTTCCGCTTTAATGGCCTTAGGTAATCATAATAATTATGGGGCAAAGATGGAGATGGATTATCGCATTGAAGGGGGAAACCAACGCCTGATTGATGAATTGGCAGAGCGTATTGGATGGGAGAATATTCACCTAAATCAACCGGTTACCCGGGTAAGGCAAAATCCAGGAGGCGTAAGAGTTTTTACCTATAATGGGACACTCTTTGAAGCTGATAAAGTAATCTGTGCATTGCCTGTGTTGGCTATTCGTAAAATAGACTGGGATCCCGGATTTTCCGATGATAAAAAGGAAGCTTTAAATTCTTTACAATATTCTAGAATTACCAAAACAGCTTTCTTATTTAAGGAGAGGTTTTGGAGAGATGATCAGTTTGGTCTGTTATCTGATGCACATGCACATTATATTTATCATGCAACCCGCGGTCAATCTGGAACGCATGGTGTTCTAATGTCGCACAGTATTGGCGATAATGCACAAGTACTAGGAGGCGCATCTGAAGCTTATAGGATTAAAATATTAAACCAAGCATTAGATCCTTTGTTTGGACCTGTCGATAAATCTTTACTAAAACAATCTACCTTAGACTGGTCTCGAGATCCAATTGTAATGGGTGCAGTTGCATTATATGGGCCCGGTCAGGTAACCTCTGTAATGCCTGAATTAAAACAAGACATGCATAATGTGCATTTTTGCGGGGAACATTTAGGGGATTGGCAAGGGTTTATGGAAGGTGCAGTACAAAGTGCCTATGATGTTGCTGAACAGATTGTAATCTGACCTATATTTCATTCATTTATTTAACAAAATCATATGTCACTGAAAGACATTATTAGTGAAGACATTAAGCTGGCAATGAAAAGCCGGGATCAAGGTGCTCTTCGTGCCTTGCGTGCGATTAAATCTGCAATATTACTTGCTGAAACAGCAGAAGGAGCATCTGGAGATTTATCCCAAGAAGACGAGCTTAAATTATTGGTTCGTCAGGCTAAACAACGGAAAGACTCTATTGAACAATTTGTCAATAATGGTCGTGAAGATTTAGCGGTTGGAGAAAGAGAAGAACTGATTATCATAGAAAAATATTTGCCCAAACAATTGACGCTAGAAGAAATTACAGTAGCAGTTAAAGATATTATCACTGCAGCTGGCGCCACCGGACCTGGGGATTTGGGGAAAGTCATGAGCCTTGCTACCCCTCAATTGGCAGGTAAAGCAGAAGGGAAAATTATCAGTCAGGTGGTAAAAGAATTACTTTCCGGAAAATGAACATTGCCGACCTGATCGGCACGCTGGTACTGGTTTTTGCAGCTTTCTCTGGATTCAAAAAAGGATTCGTTAAGGCCATTTCAGATGCTATAGGCGGAATTATAGCGCTGATGGTTGCATATCAATATTCATCAGTATTTGCGCATTATTTGCCCCTACCTTTTCCTTGGAACACGTTAGGAGTGTTTTTCCTCCTAACCCTACTGCTAATCATTTTATTTAAACTCATATCTCGTCTAATACATACCTTTCTGGATATTACCTTAATCCTCGGAATTTTTAACCGTCTTATGGGGGCGTTATTGTATGTAGGATTTTCATATATACTGTTTTCGTTTCTGTATTGGGTGTTAATTCAATATTCAATTATCGCTCCTTCTGCGGAATTTGCCGAAAGTAGATTTCTCAATCTTTGCCAATTTATTTTTCCCGTTTGGGAAAACTTTACCCCTATAACTTTACCTCGTTTGTCTTCTTTTGGATGATATTAGTTCTCGATAACTTTGATTCATTTACCTGGAATCTGGTTGCCTTACTGCGGGAATTAGGGAAAGAAGTGGTGGTAAGAAGAAATGACGAACCATTATCTGCCCTAGTAAATCTAAATCCTGCAAGTATTATTATTTCACCAGGTCCTGGAAGACCGCAAGATGCGGGTGTTTCGTGGAATTTGTTGGAAGCCTTTGCAGGCAAGGTGCCAGTGTTAGGAATTTGTCTTGGTCACCAATTAATTGGAGAATGGACTGGTGCTTCACTGAATTATGCAATTCGTCCTATGCATGGTCATGTTTCCATTGTTAAGCTTGCTCCGTCACCTTTGTTTGATGGACTTCCCCAAAGTATTCAAGTAATGCGTTATCATTCCTTATGCTTAGAAAAAAAAAACCTGCCAAGAGAATTGGAATGCATAGCAGAAACAGAACAAGCAGAAGTAATGGCAATCTATCATAAATCCCTTAATTTAGCTGGGCTTCAATTCCATCCGGAATCCTGTTTGACACCAGATGGAAAACAAATCATACAGAATTGGTTGAACTTATTTTAAATCGCTAATTATGTCTTCAAAGGATAAACCTATGGAATATACTTTAATTCGGGAACAAGGGTATGAATATATTGAAAAAGGAGACGGCCCTATTTTGTTACTGTTGCATGGTCTATTTGGAGCGCTCAGCAATTGGAATGAAGTCTTAAAAGATTTTTCTAAAGATTATCGGGTGATAATCCCAATTATCCCTATTTATCAACCTACACGTGTAGAGGCCTCAGTGGATGCATTAGCTCAGTTTGTGTCAAAATTTGTAGAGTTCAAACAGCTGAATAATTTTTCGGTTATTGGTAATTCCTTGGGAGGACATCTGGCTTTGATTTTAACCCTTCAACATCAGGATAAAATCAATGCGATGGTGCTAACAGGTTCCTCTGGTCTATACGAATCTGGAATGGGCACATCGTTCCCCAGAAGAAGTGATTACACGTATGTTAAAGATCGGGTCGGTTATACTTTTTATCATCCCGAAACCGCTACCCGTGAGTTAATTGATGAGGTGTTTGAAATTATTAATGACACCGGAAAAGCATTGCGAATAATTAAAATTGCTCGAGCTGCGCAACAGCACAACATGCGAAGAGAATTATCTTTAATTCGGATTCCTACTTTATTGGTTTGGGGTCTAAATGATAATATAACGCCTACTCAAGTAGCCTGGGAATTTCGTTCTTTAATGCCTCAAGCGGAACTTAGATTCATTGATAAATGTAGTCATGCTGCTATGATGGAGCAGCCAGAGGAATTTAATCGAGTAACCCGACAATTTCTTCAAAAAGTACTCGTATCATTATAAATAAACCCTGTAATGGTCGTTAAAGATCTAATATCTGATAAAATCCCTTGTCTGAAAACTTCTGATACCGGAGACAGAGTTTTAGACTGGATGGAAGAATTTAAAGTAGGTCATCTTCCTATTGTAAATGAAAAACAATATTTAGGATTGTTATCAGAAAACGATGTGTTGAGTGCCGAAGGGATGGATCAACCCGTTGGGGATTATCCATTAACCTTACCTGTTACCCTTTGGATTTATGATCATCAACACGTGTATGATGCCATACGTTTGATGGCATTATGGAATTTAAGCGTGTTACCTGTTATTGATGCAGATAACAATTATATAGGAATGGTAACCCGTGAAGATTTGGTGTTGGCGATGGCAAAGTTTTTTGCAGCCGAAGAACCAGGTGGAATCATCATTCTTGAAATCCCACATAATTCCTATAACCTATCTGAGATTGCCCGTATTGTGGAATCTAATGATGCAAAAATTTTAAGTTTATATATATCCTCTTTGCCGGACTCATTGGCTTATCAGGTTACCTTAAAACTAAATATTAGTGAACTTACCCGAACCTTGGGAACCTTTGAAAGATTTGGATACAAAGTAATGATGAGCTTTTTCGACAAGGCACAATTGGATGATACCACAGATCGATATAATTTATTAATGCGGTATTTAAACACCTAACTTTTTTCCTTCCTGATTGTTATTATAAATGCCAGATTTGTTAGGTCGCCTTATGGTAATTACGGATTACCATCTTCAACAGAAATGGCAACATTCCGCATTGGCAAAAATGGCTTTACAAGGAGGCGCTGACATAATTCAACTTAGAGAGAAACATTTATCAAACGAAGAAATCATAGCAGAAGTAGATAATATACTAGTTTATAAAAAAGAGTATCAATTTGCGCTTTTAATAAATGATCATTTAAAAATTGCTATTCAAACGAAAGCGGATGGGGTTCATGTAGGAAAAGAAGATGTTTCGTATCAAGAATGCAGGAATATTTATCAAAAAGAAAATAATCAAATGCCTATTCTGGGGGTGACCATTCATTCTTTAGAAGAATTGCAGATGTTATCTCCTCCTTATCCTAGCTATATTGGCGTAGGACCAGTTTTTGGGACCACTTCAAAAGTAAATTCACTTCCTGCCTTAGGATTGGAAAAACTTGCCGAAATTTGCCAACAATCTCCGGTTCCAGTATTTGCTATTGGTAACTTACGCCCTGACCGGGTAGCTGATGTCATTGACGCCGGTGCCTGGGGAATAGCTGTTCTCGGCGCTGTTTGCCTAGCGGATAATCCAGAACTGGCGACCCGACAATTTGCCGAAGCCCTTTTTTAATATCCGAATACTTTTTTTGATCCTGTTCCTGGGTGGGTTTATTCCTATTCATGCACAGGACTCTGTACTTGTTAAATCTATCTTTATTCAAGGACTAAAAAAAACTCGAAGAATAACCGTTCTTAGAGAAATGACCCTCCAAGAAGGAACCCTTATTCCCGTAAGTCAGATTCCCCAACTCATGGAGGTTAATCGTAACAATGTTTATAATACTAGGTTATTTACGGATGTTGAATTTAGTTATGTAACCGAAAATGGAGATTTATTTTTAATCATCTTGCTGAGAGAACGATGGTATATCGGGGTGTTACCCTATTTAAATTTTGAAGAAAGAACTTTTAGAGAATGGTGGGCAGATAAAGATTTTGACCGTTTAGCCGTTGGGGGAAGATTGCAATGGAGAAATATTAGTGGGTACGGTGATCGATTAGATTTTCATTTACAGGAGGGATATACCCGTGTGCTTCAGGTAAATTATTTTTATCCCTTTTTATTTCGAAAAGCTAAAATTGATTTGGGGGTTTTATATACTTATACAGCCAACAAAGAAATAGGATATGTTACCGATAGTGCTATTCTTCAATTGGCACGATTACCTGGAAAAAAAATACGATTTACTCAATCCGGAATGATTGATTTTACGAAACGATTTTCGCCTAGAAATCGACTGTCTTTTGGAATAGGATATCAATATTTCCATCCCAACGATACCGTCTTTGAATTAAATCCATATTATTTATCTGGAAAAACCGAATTAGCCTATTATCCAATTTTCAGGTTAGGATATTCTCTAGATCAGCGAGATTGGAAAGCGTTTCCACTAAAAGGATATAGGGTTACGCTTCAAGTTCGAAAGGCTGGCGTTGCGCATTTATTTTCTACCCATCATTTTACACAGGTTTCAGTTTATTTTAGTAAATATCATGCTATTACTACCCGATGGAATTTTTCTTGGGGAATTGCTCATTTAAATACCATTGGAAAGAATATCCCCTTTTTTGATAAACATTTTATTGGACTGAATGGGTATTTTTTAAGAGGATATGAAACCTATGTGATTGATGCTACCTGGTTTCAGACGCTACATGCTGAAATTAAATATGGACTCATTCCTAGGCAAATTGTGACCTTTAACGGCTTACCTTTGCAAAAGAAATTTAATAAGTTCCTTACCGATATTCCAATTGCTGTGTATGTTAGTTTGTTTTCTGACCATGGATATGCAGAAGATCACTCCATTGGAGCTACCGATACTTATTTAAAAGAAAAATGGTTACGCAGCATAGGAGTAGGGCTACAATTATTAACTATTTATGATAATTATTTCCGCTTTGAATATAGTATAAATCATTTTGGAAAAACAGGTTTTGCATTTAATTGGAGATTACCCCTTCGTTAATTTATGAACATCGCTATTTTTGGTCGAATTACGACTTCAACCAAACCTTCTATTTTATTTGCTTATTTTAATTTCTTGCGGGAACAACAAATTACTTTTAAAATTCTTGCCTCGTATGCAATTAAATTAAATGAACAAATTAACAATCCTGAAGAAAGAATTTCATTAGCTGAAACCTTCGAAAACACGCAGGATTTATCCACGGTTGATTTTGTATTAAGTATAGGAGGAGATGGAACTTTGTTAGAAACTGTTCGTCAATTTAGAGGAAGTGGAACCCCTGTATTAGGTGTAAATACAGGGCGATTAGGGTTTTTGGCACAAGTGGTTCAGGAGGATTTAATTCCAGCTACCCACGCTTTATTAAAAGGCACCTATAAGCTGGAAGAAAGAACAATTATGCAATTAATTACCTCTGATACGAATTTATTTCCAGGCGATCATTTTGCATTAAATGACATTACAATTCATAAAAGTAATTCTAATGAAATGATAACCGTTCACACTTTTATTAATGGGGACTTTTTGAATGCGTATTGGGGCGATGGAATAATTCTATCTACTCCAACCGGTTCAACCGCCTATAATTTATCTTGTGGTGGACCGGTAATTATGCCAGGTACTCCCGCTTTTGTGATTACCCCAATTGCTCCTCATTCCTTAACCATACGACCAATGATTATTCCAGATCATTCGGTAATCTCCTTAGAAATTGAAAGTCGTTCAGGTCAGGCCTTAATTGCCTTGGACTCCAGAACCCAAGTAATTCATCATAAAACAGAAATTGCCGTCAGAAAAGCCACGTTTACGATGCCTTTGGTTCGAATTCAACAATATTCCTATTTTGAGTCGCTCAGAACCCGTTTACATTGGGGGCTTGACAATAGAAACTAATTACTAACAATCTTTAATTAATTTTGCCCTATGAACCGTATTTCAATTCTTTTACATAGCCTTTGCATTCTTGCAGTAGCAGTCCTTTATTATCTTCATTTTTCGAAGTCCTCCTCTAGCGCTTCACCTGATCTACCTAATCATCAAAAAAATCAAGCCATATTATATTTAAATACCGATAGTCTATTAATTAGCTACACCCTTTTCCAGGAATCTAAAAAACAATTAGAAGACAAACAGGCAAAATTGGAAGCAGATATGCAAGGAAAAGCGCAAATGTTGGAAAAAGAAGTGATGCAATTTCAACAACAATATGGAGGAATGACACAATCGCAAGTGGACGCACGTAAAGAACAGCTAGGCAAAAAAGAACAAGATTTGATGGCGTTACGGGAACAATTGGCCAATGAATTAATGGTGGACGAGCAAGCGCTTAATAAAAATATTTATGATTCTATTCAAGGTTATTTAAAACGATTTACCGCAGGGAAAAACATTCAATTTATTATGGGATATTCTCCAGGGGGATCAGTATTGTTTGCAAATGATAGTTTGGATATTACCCATCAAGTAATTGAAGGATTAAATAGCGATCTTAAGAAATAATATTACTTTTTATAAATGATTCTGTTTTGTTCTATCAAAAAAGAATTTTTTAACTCCGCTTACCTTAATATTAATTCCTTCGGGAGTTAGATTTAATTGCATCCATAAGGAAGCGAGATTTAGAATAAACTTTATTAACGACCATCAGCGTAACGTATTTAACAGCAAGGCTTATTCAGCTTTATTTACCAAAGTAATTTTTAGAATTTTAATCGCCTTAGGTTCCGCTTGTATGCAATTTTGGATGTTCAATAGATATTGTGCACTAAATTGGATAGGATAAAATCAAATTAACTTTTTTCACTTAATTCTAACCACCTTGATTCTAGTTCGGCATGTTTATTTCTATTGATTTCTAATTCACCGGCCCATTTTTGAATCATTAAATAATCTTCATTGCCTTCGCTTAATAGATTTTCTAATTTATTTATGTTTTCTTCTAATTGCGGCATGAGTATTTCTTCTATTTCTTTTAATTCCATTTTTTCTTTATAATTTAATTTATTGGCGGATATATTATTAGATACAGTATTGTTTTGTGCAGGGGGAATAACAATTTTTTCAATTACTGGCGGGGCATCTTTAAGGATTCTCCAATCGCTATAGGTTCCAGTAAATGGGGTAATTTTACCTTTTCCTTCAAATACTAATAAGTTATCTGTTAAGCGATCCATAAAATATCGATCGTGAGATACAATTATTAAATTGCCTGGGAAATTTTCCAGAAAATCTTCTAATACCTGAATAGTAGATAAGTCTAAATCATTTGTAGGCTCATCTAAAATTAAAAAATTAGGGTTTCTAATAATTAAGGTTAATAAAAACAATCTTCTTCTTTCCCCTCCGCTTAATCTGGATACAGGGGAAAAAGGCATATCTCGAGTAAATAAAAATTTATTTAATAATTGCTGAGCACCTAATTTAGAACCATCCGATAATTCTATATATTCTGCAATATCTGTAATAACATCAATTACTCTTTTATCTTCTTGTAATTGTATTCCGGATTGATGATAATACCCGAAAACCAAGGTTTCTCCGGTTTCAATTACGCCTTCATCTGGAGTAAGAATTCCTTGAATTAAATTTAAAAACGTGGATTTACCAATTCCATTCGGCCCAATTATTCCAGTCCGTTCCCCTTTACGGAAGGTATAACCAAAATCATGGATTAATTTCTTTTCTCCAAGCGTTAATGAAACATGATCTAGACTTAAGATTTTATTTCCAAGCCTTGTCATTTTCATTCCTAATTCTAAGCGGGAATTATCTTTTTGCGTAAGGGCTTTTTCTTCAATACCTTGAAAAGCATCAATCCTGGCTTTAGATTTAGTGGTTCTTGCCTTTGGCATTCTTCGGATCCACTCTAATTCTTTTCTGTATTGGTTTTTAGCTTTATCTATTTCAGATTGTTGTTGTAATTCTCGGGCTGATTTCATTTCCAGGAAATAGCTATAATTACCGGAATAACTATATAATTGCCCGTCTTCCATTTCTAAAATAGTGTCACAAACCCCCTCCAGAAAATAACGATCGTGGGTTACTAAAATAACGGTTCTATGCGATTGTGATAACCATTCTTCAAGCCATTCACACATTTCAATATCTAGGTGATTGGTAGGCTCATCTAAAATCATCAAGTCTGGCTCGTCTACCATTAATTGAACTAATGCCAAACGTTTTTTTTGTCCACCAGATAAAGTAGCAGTATTTAAGATAGAAGGATCTAATTTAAATCGCTCCAATAATTGATGAAGTTTGGTTTCAATATCCCAGGCATTATATTGATCCAATTTCATTCCTGCCTCGGATAATGCCTCAATATGCTTAAGGTTATTGGGGTCATGATTATGGGCTTGAAGACATTCCTCATAAACCCTTACTGCCTGAATGGCGGGTGCTTCGCCGGCCAATAAATTTTCAAGAATTCCTTTGGAGGAATCAAACACAGGGTCTTGGGCAAGATATCCAATTCTAATTCCCCGTCGGGTAACTACTTGTCCGGTATCGGAAGTTTCTTTTCCGGCTAATATTTTTAATAAGGTGGTTTTGCCTGTTCCATTTTTAGCAACGAGTGCTTTTTTTTCCCCTTTGGCAATTCCTAAATTTAATTGAGTAAATAACACTCTATCTCCTAAGCGTTTGCTTAAGTTTTCAGCAGAAAGAAAATTCATGGTGCAAGTTACCTAGAAGTAATAGAAATCAGGGAATAAAGTATGAGAATTATTAATTGTCTAATATTTACTTAATTCTTATGGATAGTAAGTAGGATAACTTTAGTTGTTTCTCTATTCTGTCGCCTATTGTTAACCAGTATTCTTTAATTTATAATTTGGTTAATTTATTGTTCAATATTTTTAATTTTCCAATAATTTCCATCAATATATGAAAAAATCAGATTTTATAATAACATTGCCATTTCTCTATTTGAAATGGTATTTAGTATTTCAGTAATAAAACATTTCAAATAAAACAGGTAACAATGAATTTTCATGTATATATAAATAAAGGAATAACTTTTTATAGTAAAATAATTAAAAGGATAACAAAAGCTGAAAATATTTCAATAATAATTTAATAAAGGATTAATATTTCTTAATATCAATTAAAGCAATATGTTTACTTCAGAAAGTTCTTTTCCAATTTGTTGTATTCCCATTAAAATGCGTTTTGTTTGATGAGGAGAAGGTTTTTTGATGCCTTTAATATATTGTGACAATAAACTTTGATTCATTCCAATACGTTCAGAAAGTGCTTTAGCATTGATTACTTTATAAAATTCGAAGAAACTGCCAAGGTCATACGTAAACTGAACATCCTCAATTGTGTAATTAAGACCTTTATCTTCGAAGGTAAAGTTTATTGCCTCCAAAATGTTTGTTTTTATTTCCTCGAAATTCTCGGCCTCAGTTACGATAATATTGTTTTTTACCTGAGTTATTGCACTATAACCTTTGTTTTCTTTGGTTACCGTTATTTTAAATTTCGGGTTTTTCATCTCTTCTTTGTTTTAATGTTCGCTTGTTTTAGAATAGCTACCAATAAGCCTTTTTTAACTTCTTTACCGGAATGATAAGGAACGGTCAATTGTTCAGGCTTTTCGGGGTGAGACAAGATTACATGACTACCTTTTTGCCTTTTTATGACCCAACCGTTTTCTTTAAGAAGTTTAAAAAGGTCGTTGTATTTCACTCCTATAAAAGTAATAAATATATTACTTTATATCAAAAAATCTCAACTTAAAATAATCTTCAAAGGATAAAATCAATAAAGGATTAGGTTGACAGAAATATTAGAGAAGTACATTACCCAGTATTATTTATTTGTGTTTAAAAACGGTAACGTAATTTTTAAAATAAAACGTAAAAAACGTGCAAACCCAATAAGCAAAAAAATTTTGTGATTCCGGAAGGATTCGAACCTTTGACCTACTGCTTAGAAGTATGGGATAGTTCACAGATGCAACAATCCGAACAAATGGAAGCGTATCAACCCCCTAAGATTGAAGGGGGAATAAGTCAGGAGCTAATAGGAAGGGTTGAGCAGGATAATTGAACTATCTTGTTTGGTAGGTTATGTGTTTTTGCATGGTTCTACGCCGTTTTATGTGGGTGAATTAAAATTCAAGTAAAAATAAAATACCTTATTCAGTCTATTAAACACAAGAAAAAGCTCACTAGCTGTGGCTTGTGGGCGGCGTCCCCTCTCCTTCGGGGAGGGTTAGGGGGGGTGAGCAAAATTGGGGGATAGATGAGGATCTTAAGCAATTAAAAAAGTATTTTACAATTACCAAGAATAAATGATGTAGAACCTTTTTCATTTTGTTCCCCTTTGAATGTTTAAGTTTTATCTATTTAACTAACAATTCGAATTACTTTCCTAACCAGCCAATTCTTTTAATCCCCTTAAAAGTGATTTCTACCAATTAAAAGCTATTCTGTAATTTCGTTTTTGATAATTTAATTGTGTTTTTAATAATAAAACAGATTACCTTTGTATAATGGTTGTGATCTCAAAAGCTACCTTGATTTCATTTTACGAATCTGAAATAATGGCTAAAGAACCTCTGTTACTCTGGTACAATGTAACCAAACAGTGCGACTGGAAAGATTTTCACAGCATGAAGCAAACTTTTAATAGTGCGGATAGTGTAGGAAATGACAGGTATGTTTTTAATGTAGGAGGTAATAAATACCGGATTGTCGCCATGATACATTTTAACAAACGAACAGTTTATTTGCGGTTTGTAGGTACTCACAAACAATATGATAAAATTGATTGTAAAACTATTTAAGAAATGAAAAAGGAAATAACCAGAAAGGAGTTTGAAATTGCTGAAATCAAAATGAATGATTTGTTAGCTATTGCAACTAAAAAAGGAGGATTCGATAAACTTTCTAAAAAAGAAAGCGCAGAACTCGAAAAACACACTAAACTCGTAAATGTTTATGAGGAAAAGCATTATTCTATTCCTTTGCCTGAAACATTGCAAGGTTTGATTGAATTAAAAATGTATGAGAATAAGCTAAAGCAAAAGGAGATTGCAAAAATGCTACATGTTACGGATACAAAACTTTCAGAGATAATGCACAACAAAAGAAAACCAAGTATATCATTTCTAAAAGCTATGCATCAGGTTTTTGGCATTGACGGAAATTTGCTTTTAAAAATTGTATAGGGGTGGTTTTATCATGGGTATTGTATCCTTTTTGTACCTCAAGAGTATGACTTCCTGAAAATCAATTTTGGTTACTTTCTGTATTGAATTAAACTTTTGTTTGTCGGAAACCTGTATTTTACATCTTTATTTTGGTTATCAATTATGGAGTTTTTCGGCATAATTCTTTGGTTAGGGTTTTGTTTCTTAGTGGCAAAAATTGGTGCAAATCGAAATATCGGTTACTGGGGTGCATTCTTTTTGAGCCTTTTACTAAGCCCCATAATCGGAATTGTATTTGTGTTTTTAAGTGACGAAATCAGAAATGAATATTGTTGTAAACACTGTGGCTTTAAATCCTCAGTGAATAGTGATTTTTGCCCTGCTTGTGGTAAGGATAGTACGGGTAAAGACAAAGATGCCTATAAGAAGATTAGTGAGAGTAATGAAGGGTTGGTTTTTCTGCCACAGGAGATACCTGAGGATAAACATCTCATATCTAGTCATTTGATAAAGATTTTTGTACTATTCGATAGGCTTCAAAATTGTACTTTTCCAAGGGGGATATGGAACTCATACTTGCAAATTCAAAGGCATATTTCTGATTTAAAACGCTATTCCAACAATTCTAATTTTGATAAAGAATTTGTAGAGTGTGTTACTCAGCAAATTCTGGTTGTTAAATCTGAATGGAACGCATTCCTTATTGATAAATTGGTAGAAGAGCCAACAATAACTACTATTGAAAGGGAAACAAGGTATTTTCTTGACAAGAATATTCCTGCTTATATTGAAGATGGTAAAAAGTACATCAATGAAGAGGTAATGATTAAATCTCGTAAACCAACAAAACTTAAACTGCTTACCACAGAAATCACAAATTGTAATGAACTATCCTCAATTTGTAAGGAAAGCAATGTTAAACTACTCGAGGCACAAATTCTGTGGCTTACCGCCCAAAAAAACGAATTAGAAAAATAGTTTTAAGTAATTCTGTATGCAAATCGTATGCAAATCAAATTTAGAAAATAAAGTAGGTGCAGTCTAATTTATTGATTTATAAGTGATTCCGGAAGGATTCGAACCTTCGACCTACTGCTTAGAAGGCAGTTGCTCTATCCAGCTGAGCTACGGAACCAGTTACTAAAAAAAGGGACTTTAAGTCCCTTTTGTCGAGGTGGCAGGATTCGAACCTACGACCTCCTGCTCCCAAAGCAGGCGCGATACCGGGCTACGCTACACCTCGAATGAGGGGCAAAAGTACATATACTGACAACGTTTTCCAAATCGTTTCCAATCTTAACTTTTTATATATTTACACGACAGTCAAAGTTTGATTTAAACGCTTAATACTCCAAATATCATGTCCTTCACTTTACCTCCACTTCCTTACGCTCCAGAGAGCTTAGAACCGCATATTGATGCAGCTACTATGGTAATTCACCATGACAAACATCATAATGCGTACGTAACCAATCTCAATACTGCTGTAGCATCTGATGCTACTTTGGCTTCCAAATCATTGGAAGATTTGATTAAACATATTCATCATCTACCTGAATCTGTACGCACTGCAATCCGCAATAATGGAGGCGGACATTGGAATCATAGCTTCTTCTGGGAGATTTTAAATCCAGTAGAAACCAAACTTTCTCCTGAATTAGAAGCTAAAATTATAAGTGACTTCGGTTCGGTTGAAGCGATGAAAGAACAATTTTCAAAAGCGGCTATTTCTAGATTTGGTTCTGGCTGGGCATGGGTTAATAAAGCGGATGATGGAAAATTATTTATTTCCTCTACTCCCAATCAAGATAATCCTTTAATGGATGTTGCAGATCAAAAGGGCACTCCGATTTTAGCGTTGGATGTTTGGGAACATGCTTATTATTTAAAATACCAGAATCGTCGTCCAGATTATATTGGTGCTTTTTGGAATGTGGTGAACTGGAATAAAGTGAGCCAACATTTAGGGAAATAAAGAAATAAGAGCCGGTTTAAACCGGCTCTTTTAGTAACATGCACTACCCATTATTTTTAGGCGGGAAACCCATAAATACGGATTCAGCAATAGAGGTTTTCAATCCTTATACAGGAGGTTTGTTATATTCCGTAGCATCAGCTGGGATTCAGGAAGCAAGCAATGCTGTTGAATTAGCGAAAACAGGTTTTGAAATTTCCAGAAAACTGCCTGTTTGGTCGCGTGCGGAAGCATTAGGTCAAATAGTTTTCGGGCTTCAAGCCCGAAAAGAAGAGTTGGCAAATGTGATTTGTCAAGAAGCTGGAAAACCCATTCAACTAGCCAATACAGAAGTAGATAGAGCAATCCAAACCTTTAAACTTGCTCAGGCGTGGGTCTTATCAGCAACAGGAGAAACCTTGGAACTTTCTCATTCCCCGGGGTTAGAAAGGAAAATGGGTATCGTACGGTATCCTCCCGCTGGCCCCTGTCTTTTGGTATCTCCATTTAATTTCCCTTTAAACCTAGTTGCACATAAGGTGGCACCCGCAATAGCGGTAGGAAATAGTTTTGTCCTTAAACCCGCTAGTTCAACTCCCCAAACAGCATTAATACTGGGAGAAATTTTATCCCAATCTTCATTACCCCCAGAAACTTGGTCCATAATTCCTTGTAATCGTCAGGTAGGGCAATTTTTAGTTGAACATCCAGGGTTTGTGATTTTATCTTTTACCGGCAGCCCTGAAGTGGGATGGAAAATGAAAGCAAGTGCTGGTAAGAAAAAAGTAATTCTTGAATTAGGAGGAGATGCGGCTGCAATTATTGATGAATCGGCTAACCTTGACCTGGCAGCAAAAAGTGTTGCATTCGGCTCGTATGCTTATGCCGGACAAATTTGTATATCCGTTCAAAGGATAATTGTTCATCAGGCCGTTTACAAGCCCTTTTTAGATAAATTAATTGAGCAAATAAGCCAAATCCCTGTAGGTAATCCTGAACTACCTCTGACGATTTGTGGACCAATGATCGATACTTCCAATGCAATAAGAACACTCGATTGGATCACAGAGGCAAAGACAGGAGGAGCAAGTGTTTTAATCGGTGGAAATGAAATGGGAAATAATATTGTCCAACCGACTTTGATGGAAAACATTCCGGCTTCTTGTCAGCTCGCTAACGAAGAAGCATTTGCTCCGGTTGCAATCATAAGTAAAGCGGATTCTTGGGATGCTGCTATTCGTCAAGTAAATCAATCTAGGTTTGGACTTCAAGCAGGTATTTTTACCGAAAATATTGCTTCTTTAAAAATAGCATTTGAAGAACTTCAGGTGGGTGGAATTATTCATAATCAAGCTCCAACCTTAAGGATTGATGCCATGCCTTACGGTGGAATAAAAGACTCTGGATTAGGTCGGGAAGGAATAGCTTGGGCATGCAAAGAAATGTGCGAACCCAAAGTATTAATCTGGTAATTGGGTTTCTTGCCAATTATGTTTGGCAACTCCAGTATTTTGTATTAGTTTTGCCCTTCCATCGGAAAATCACCCGATAAATACTTCCATGAAAAGGACCTATCAGCCTAGTAACCGTAAACGTAGAAATAAGCATGGCTTCCGTCAACGTATGGCATCAGCCAATGGTCGTAAAGTACTTGCTTCACGCCGTGCTAAAGGTCGTCATAGATTGACAGTAAGCGACGAAAAAAATCATAAATAATTTTTCTGGAATAGGATCGCTCCCTTCCCGCTAATTCCAATCCCATTGAAACCCGGATTTCTAATTCCTTCCCTAAAAAGGAAAGACTAAGCGGAAAAATTAATTTCTCACGCTTGTATTTACATGGGCAAGCGATTCAATACCAAATCTTACGAATTCAATTTCTTTGGATTGATCAATCGCAATCTCCAAATAATGTTCCTATTCGAACAGCGGTAACCGTTTCAAAAAGGCTTTTTAAAAAAGCCCATGATAGAAATTATATCAAACGAAGATTAAAAGAAGCCTGGAGATTACAACAATCGGAAGTAAAATTGAATGTCCCAGAAAACAAACAATTACAACTATTGATATTGTTTACTGGAAAAACGCTGCCCGACTTTCAAACCCTTTCAGAAGCACTAAAAAAAATCATCTCCAAACTTACTTATCCAGGTCTTCATAATAATGACCAAAGAAGTGAATAAAGGATTAACGTTTATTTTGATAGGGATTATTCGATTTTATCAAATCGCGCTGTCTCCTTGGTTTCCTCCGGCCTGCCGTTTTACCCCAACTTGTTCTAAATATGCAGCTGAAGCAATCTTAACCCATGGGCCTGTAAAAGGATTTTGGCTTGCAGTTAAAAGAGTGATGAAGTGCCATCCTTGGGGAGGAAAAGGCTATGATCCCGTTCCACCAAAATAGACTTTGAGCAGGTATTCTTAATTGGGTATAATATTCTGTGTAATTTCATCGTAACCAACATTATCTTAGCGCAAGATTAATCCCTATGCGAATTCGCCCCGCCTTTATTAGAATCATTTGCCTGTCCATCTTGGGAGGAGTTGTTTTCTTTGCTGGTTTTGCCGCCCGCAGTCCTGCAGATAACTACTTCGAAATTTCTAAAAACATTGACATTTTTGGAAAAATGTACAGGGAAATTAATGCCTATTATGTAGATGAAGTAGAACCCTCAAAGTTTATGCGGATCGGAATAGATGCCATGTTGGCCTCTTTAGATCCCTTTACAAATTTTATTAGTGCTGCAGAAATTGAAGATTACAGATTTATTTCAACTGGTCAATATAGCGGAATTGGGGCATCCATATCTAGAAGAGAGGGAGAAAAAAGCATATTGATAACCGAAGTTTATGAAGGATTTCCTGCCCAAACTCAAGGCCTTCGACCTGGAGATGAAATTTTAAAAATTGATCAAACTTCTACTGAAAATACACAACTCGATGTTGCTGAAGTCCGTAACTTATTAAGAGGTCAGGCAAAATCAACAGTTAAACTTACGATTCGTAGAGAAGGTACCCCTGACCCTTTTGTGGTAGAAGTTATTCGGGATGACATTAAGGTAAAAAATGTACCCTATTATGGAATGGCAGATGCAGAAATTGGATATATACAATTAACCGGATTCTCTGCTGAGGCTAGTGCAGAAGTAAAAGCAGCATTTGATGATTTACGAAAAAAGAATCCTGCACTTAAAGGAATTATTCTGGATCTCCGCGAAAACCCAGGAGGACTTCTCATGCAAGCGGTGGCAATCTCCAATATTTTTGTTAGTAAAAATGAAAAAATTGTAGAAACCAGAGGAAGAATGGAAGGCTCCCTTCGCGTTTATGCTGCTGAAGAAAATCCTTTAGATACGATAATCCCCTTAACAGTATTAATTAATGCAAATAGCGCTTCAGCATCTGAAATTGTATCTGGCGTTATGCAAGATCTAGATAGAGGAATTGTAATCGGACAAAGATCTTATGGAAAAGGATTGGTTCAAAATTCTAGACCACTATCCTATAATACCCAAATTAAATTAACTACTGCAAAATACTATACCCCAAGTGGAAGATGTATTCAAGCCATCGATTATTCACATAGAAAAGAAGATGGAAGTTTGGATAAAATCCCAGATAGCTTAATGAGTGAATTTAAAACCAGACGACTTCGCTCTGTATATGATGGGGGTGGAATTGCGCCTGATGTTGAAATTAAACCTATTGAATATCATAAAATTACGCAAGAACTTGCACGCCAATTTGTAATTTTTGATTTTGCTACCGCCTTTCATCGCCAACATCAAAGTATCGCAAGTGCTAGAGATTTTGTGATAACTGAGGATATTTATAATGAGTTTAAAAATTTCGTAACTGCCCGTAAGTTTAGTTATATCACCAAAGCTGAAAAAGAATTACAAGAGGTAAAAGATATTCTGCAAAAGGAAGGTTATGAGGCAAGCACTAAAAAAGAAATGGAATTATTGGAAAATAATTTAAAAGAAGGAAAAAAGAATGATATCGAGGTTTATCGAAATGAAATTCAACGATTATTACGTGCAGAAATTGTTGGTAGATATTATTATCGAGTTGGTCGCTTAGAAAGTTCTTTTACCCAAGATGCTGAAGTAAAAGAATCAATTGCCTTGCTTCAAAATCCTGTTCGATATAATCAATTATTAAATAAACCTTTAAATAAAAATTAATTCATAAAGAATAATTAGAATCAAAATTTGAATTAATAGATAATAATTAAGGGTCAATATTTAATGAATATTTACGATTTAATTCGCCCTTTTTTATTTCAATTAAAACCAGAGACAGCTCACGAATTTACCCTAAGACTATTAGAGCTAAGTATTAAATTGCCCGGAGGCAGGGAATTACTTTCTTATTTATGGGGACAAGGAAAGGAAAATCCGGTACAAGTATGTGGCCTAAATTTTCGGCACCCAGTTGGATTAGCTGCAGGGATGGATAAAGATGGAAGATTAGCGGCCGACTGGAATAAACTAGGATTCAGTTTCGCTGAACTCGGTACCGTTACTCCAATCCCACAGCTTGGAAATCCTCGCCCTCGATTATTCCGCCTGCCTCAAGACCAAGCACTTATTAATAGAATGGGCTTTAATAATCATGGGGTAGATGCCTTAGTTTTACGTTTGCAAAAATCTAAACCAGATTATCCTATTGGAGGAAATATCGGTAGAAATAAACAAACCCCAAATGAAAATGCATTGGAAGATTATCAATTGGGATTGAAAAAGTTAAATCCAGTAGTAGATTATTATTCTATAAATATATCCTCTCCTAATACTCCCGGACTTAGAGCCTTGCAAGAAGCTGATTCACTCAGAGATTTATTATTGGGTATTCGTCAAACAGTAGACCTTCTTCCTGTTAAAAGACCTGTTTGGGTAAAGATATCTCCTGACTTAACGGAGGATCAATTAAAGTCAGTTTGTGACGTCTTACTTGAAACCAGAATGGATGGAGTAATTGCTACGAATACTACAATCAACAGGGAAGGACTAATCAGTAGCGCTGACTTAATAAATCAAACTGGAGGACTTTCTGGACATCCAATTGCAAAAAAGTCAACACAGTGTATTTCTAAAGTAATTCAATATACCAACCATCAATTACCTGTTATTGGGGTAGGCGGAATTTTAAACCCAGCAGATGCACTTGATAAATTAGATGCAGGAGCCACTTTAATTCAATTGTACACAGGCTTGGTTTTTAAAGGGCCACAATTAATCCATCAAATATTAAATAAGATTAAATAGGGAATACAATACTGGTCAATCATTTTTAAATGCACATTCAATTGAGGATTAATCCTTAACAAGCTTATACTTCTTTATCCTTATTTTGTATATATAATTGGAAATTTGGATACTAAGATTCTAACCAATTATAAGGAAAAACCAAAGCAACACCCCAGAAATTCTTGAAAGAAAATAAATTAAAAGAAAATCGAATTCGGAATAAATCAGAAGTTCCAATTGAGGACAGCCCAAAACCTGAAATTCCTCCTGTTAAACCTTTTTCAGGAGGCAAAACTTTAGAGTCGTTTATTTCCATCCTTAAATCCGAAAGATTTAAACAAACGACAGGAATATTACTGTGTGCAACGGCGGTTTTTCTTTTTTTTGCTTTACTCTCACACTTCTTTACAGGTAATGTTGATCAGGATTTAGCAGAAGCAGGGCCAGGAGGAGTCGGAGAAGAATCTGCAAGAAATTGGTTAGGCACTTTAGGGGCATGGTGCGCCTCACAATTAATTACGAAAGGTGTTGGATTTATTGGAATTGCTATTCCAATTCTGCTAGGTGTTTTGGGCTTAAATTGTTTAGATTCAAAATATTCTTCTTTAACCTGGAGAATTAGTAAAGAGCTTTTATTCATTCTTCCTTGGGCAGCATTAAGTGGAGGTTGGATAGCCCAAGTTTTTAAATTAAAAAGTATGGATTGGGGTGGGAATTTAGGTATTTGGTTAAATACCTCCCTATATCATTATATCGGAAATGCAGGGTTAGGAATAATTATTTGCGCTACCGGAATAGCATATTTTATTTTGCATTTTAAAGTAACTTGGAATCAATTATTCCCTCCACCTAAAGAGGTTGGTAATATTACCTCAGAACCTTTAGATTCCGCTGATTTGATGCACGATGAAAAAACCAATGATTTAATCATCAATAAAGAGACATCAGAAAAAAAGGCATTAGAAAAAAAGGAAGAACAAGATGAATTTATTTTAAATGATAATTTGCCAGAAGAAGAAAGTGGGTCATTTTATTTTGAACTTTCTTCACCATCTGGAACCCCTAAAAAAAATACTGCTCAAAAAGAAGCTAAACCTATCCCAGAAGAAATCTCATTTACGTACGAAAAACCAGAAAATAAAGATATTGCGGATGACATTTTATTAGACCACACTAATATTCTGCTCACAGCCGATGATAAAATTGAAAAACTAATACCAGAATCAGATATTGATAAGAGCGATGAACTTATCTCAGTAGAAAATTGGGAGTTATATGATCCAAAAGCAGAATTGCGAGGATATAAACCTCCACCAGTAGATTTGCTTAATCCACAACCAGCTTCTCAATCACCAGAGTTGGAAAAACAAGAATTACTGGCTAATAAAGAGAAAATTGAAAGAACCCTGCGTAATTATGGAATTGAAATAGTATCGATTAAAGCCACCATTGGTCCAACCGTAACCTTGTATGAAATTGTTCCTGCTCCGGGAATTAAAATCAGCCGAATTCGAAATCTCGAAGACGATATTGCATTAAGTTTATCTGCAATGGGGATACGTATTATTGCCCCTATTCCAGGTAAAGGAACCATCGGAATTGAAATACCAAATTCAAATCCTGAAATCGTTACGTTTCGTAGCGTAATTGGCACGGATAAATTTAGAGAAAGCACGGCCGAATTACCTATCGCTATTGGGAAAACAATTACCAATGAAGTTTATATTGCTGATTTAACAAAAATGCCCCACCTCTTAATTGCAGGAGCAACCGGGCAGGGGAAATCAGTGGGGTTAAATAATATTATCGCCTCTATTCTATATAAACGACATCCTTCCGAAGTAAAATTTGTATTGATTGATCCTAAAAAGGTTGAAATGCCTTTGTATCAACCCATCTTAAATCACTTTCTGGCAAAAATGCCGAATTATGAAGATGCAATTATTACGGATACTCGACAAGTTATTCATGTATTAACCAGCTTATGTAAGGAAATGGATAATCGGTATGACTTGCTTAAAATGGCATCTACCCGAAACCTGAGAGAATATAATTCAAAGTTTTTAAATCGAAGATTAAATCCCTTAAAAGGGCATCGTTTTTTTCCTTATATCGTTCTCGTTATTGATGAATTAGCTGATTTGATGATGACAGCTGGCAAAGAAGTGGAAATGCCAATTGCCCGGTTAGCTCAATTGGCAAGAGCTGTGGGGATTCATTTAGTAGTCGCAACCCAAAGGCCATCGGTAAACGTAATCACTGGAATAATAAAGGCAAACTTTCCAACACGGATTTCTTATCGGGTATCCTCTAAAATTGACTCTAGAACTATCTTAGATCAAGGTGGGGCAGATCAATTAATCGGACGTGGGGATTTATTATTGTCTACAGGAAACGATTTAATCCGTATTCAAAATGCTTTTATTGATACACCTGAGGTAGAAAAAATGGTTGATTTTATTGGTAATCAAACTTCATATTCAGAACCTTATTTATTACCGGAGGTATATGATGAAAATGATAAGGAAGAGGATACTGATTTTGATGCAGGAGATCGTGACAGAATGTTTGAGGAAGCCGCACGATTAGTAGTTAGACATCAACAAGGAAGTACTTCTTTGATTCAAAGAAGACTTAGTTTAGGTTATAATCGCGCCGGTAGAATAATGGACCAATTAGAACGAGCGGGAATTGTCGGTCCTAATAATGGATCAAAAGCCCGTGAAGTTTTATTTCATTCAGAACCAGATCTGGAACAGTTTTTGACCCGAGGAGCCTAATTAACTACCTTTGTAAGTGATGAAAAATTTTCTTGTTATCTTCTTTTGTATGAGCCTGTCATTTTTGTGGGCTCAATCTGATCCGAAAGCCACCAACATAATGAATACCTCCAAACAAAAATTTGGAGCACTTAAAGATATCTCCTCTTCTTTTAAATATTCTCTTGAAAATAAAAACTTGAAAGAAGGAAATTTATCTCGCACGGGTACCATTAAGATGAAAGGCAAAAAATATAGAATATCCTTTTCTGAACAGGAAGTTATTTGCGATGCCATCAATATTTGGGTTATAATGAAATCTGAAAAAGAAGTTAATATCTCTCAATATGACCCCGAAGAAAGTTTAAGCATTGACCGACTTTACAAGATTTATGAAACGGAAACCAAAGCCCGTTTTGATAAAGATGAAATAATTGGAGGAAATACCTACAATAAAATCTCCCTCTTTGCCCTAAATAAATCAACAGATTATTCCCGCGTAGAATTGTGGGTAAACAAAAAAAATAGTTTTATTGAACGAGCTGCAATCTTTCAAAAGAATGGAGCAATAATTCGCTACGAATTAACTAACCTTAAAACAGATGCTGGTATTCCAGATACAGAGTTTGTCTTTTCAAAAGCATCCTGGCCTGGATATGAGGTTATTGATCTTAGATAGTATTTAATGGATAGCCCTCTTTTGTTGGATAAATTAATTCAACAAAAAAAATCATTTTTATGCGTTGGATTAGATCCTGATCCAGAAAAAATTCCTAAACCTTGGTCAACTTCTATAGATGGAATACAAGAATATTTAATTAATATTTTAGAGTCTACTTTGCCTTATTCCGTTGCCTGTAAACCTAATCTTGCCTTTTTTGAAGTTTTGGGAAGTAAGGGATGGGATTTGTTTAATACGATTCTTAGTCAAATCCCTGCGGATGTTTTTATTATTGCAGATGCTAAAAGAGGGGATATTGGAAACTCATCTACGCAATATGCCAAAGCAATATTAAACTTAGCTCCGGTTAATGCAATTACCGTTAGTCCATATATGGGCTTTGACTCTGTAAATCCATTCTTGCAATTTTCTAATAAGTGGACCTTTGTTCTAGCATTGACATCCAATATTGGAGCTGAAGATTTTCAATTGCAAAAGCTTACCTCAGGTAAATTCTTGTTTGAAGAGGTTATTATTAAATGTCAAAAATGGGCGGAAGGTACTTCCGGCGTTTTAGGATTTGTTGTCGGCGCCACTCATCCAGAACATATGGAACTCGTTCGAAAGCATGCTCCGGACACATATGTCCTTTGCCCTGGAGTTGGAACCCAAGGCGGAGATCTTCAGGAGGTTATTAAATATTTAGCACCTCGGGTATTAATCAATCTAGGTCGCCATTTATTATATTCGGATGCCAACGAGGATCCCTTTAAGGCAGCCAATATAAAAGCGGCCTTAATTCAAGCTGAAATGGCAAAATGGTTTTAAGATTTTAACTCATCTATGGAGTCTAATAATACATGAATACCAAATGAAAGTTCTTCCTGTGAAATAGTTAGGGGAGGTGAAATACGAATACAATCATCTGCAAATAAGAACCAATCTGATAATACCCCTCTTCTCAATGAAGTGGTTAACACTTGCAAAACTTCAGTTGAGGATGACAATTTAATAGCCCACCAAAGCCCAATTCCTCGGCGTTCAAGAATTCTGGCGTGCACCAGATTAGCCTTAATCCAATTTCCTTTTGCTTGAATAGTTTCTAGAAATCCATTGGTAGAAATAATATCTAAACAGGCCAAAGAAGAAGCACAACAAACTGGGTGTCCACCAAAGGTTGTGATATGTCCTAAAACCGGATCATGGGTGATAACAGAGGCTATTTCAGGTCGGGTTACGGCTGCACCAATAGGCATACCCCCTCCCATACCTTTTGCCAAAACAATTATGTCAGGTATTATATTATAGTTTTCCAAGGCAAATAATTTTCCAGTTCTTCCGAATCCACTTTGTATTTCATCCAAAATGAATACTGTTCCGGTTTCTTTGCACCTATCCTGTAAAGCAGTTAAATAATTAATTTTTGGGGTCACCACTCCAGCTTCCCCTTGAATGCCTTCTGTTATGACTGCGGCAGTATCCGAATTTATTTTTTCTAGATCTGAGAAATTATTAAAACGCAAATAGGATGTTTCCGGTAATAAGGGGCCATAACCTTCTTTAAGCCATGAAGAACCAGTAATAGAAAGTGCGCCATGTGTGCTGCCATGGTAGGCATTTTCCATAGAAATTAACTTTTTTCGTCCGGTGAATTTTTTGGCAAGTTTTAAAGAAACTTCAATGGCTTCGCTTCCGCTGTTCACAAAGTAACTAACTGATAAGTTTTTGGGTAAAGCCTGAGCTAACCTTTCTGCCAGTTGTACTTGTGGGCTAAGGATCATTTCTCCATAAACAAGCGTATGTAAATATTTATTTAATTGATTATGAATGGCTTCGAGTACTTTCGGGTGTCTGTGACCTACATTACTTACCCCGATGCCACTAATTAAATCTAAAATTCTTTCTCCCTCGGACCCATAAAGCCAGACCCCTTCTGCCTTGATTATTTCAATTCCTAATGGGGCAGGGGAAGTTTGGGCTATATGTCTATAAAAACTATCTCGAATGTTCATTCACAATATTACGAAGCGGATTTTTTATTTTATTTATCCACATTTTGTATCCTTTAAAAAAGGTACTCGTAAATAATAAATAAATATAAAGTTTTGGAAATGCTTGCTTTTTAACGGCTTTAGTCCTAATTTTATTTATCTGTCTTCGGTATTTTTTTGTTGATAACTTTTTTAATTTTTTATGGAACGGATAATTTTACTTGGTCTCGTCAGTTGTTTTCTGACATTTAGTGCAAACTCTGTAACTGCACAACCGGTCTCATTGTCGGCAGTAGGTTTAAATCGTGGCGTGTATTTTACCGCCAACGAATTATTCCTAAACCAGCCAACAGAAAGTTTTCAGGACTGTTCGAAACATCAATGTTTCTCTGTTTCTGAATCCGGAGGAAATCCTGTGGTGCGTGTACGAACAGAGGCAAATACAATAGATTATTCTGCCGGAAAAGTTTTTGCTTTTGTAGATTGTTACGGTCGTGTCTTTCGCTTTTACGACGAGGGATATTATCAAATTTTAGAAATGGGATCTATTACCATCTATGCAAAAGCTCAAAAGATCGTAAACAAGGGAGCAACGGAAATGAGTACTGCATACTTTTTTAGTGAATCTATAACTGGTGAATTACTTCCATTAGAACGAGAAAAATTAATGCAAGTTTATTCTAATCATCCTGATTTTGCGAATTACGTCGATAAATATTTTTATCCGAATGTAAGTTTGACAGCTTTTAATGTTCAAAACGGAACATATGAAATAAGCAGAATTTTTAGTGATTTAGTTGGGAATACCTTAACTGCATTGCATTAATTAGTATTTCAGTTTCCCGGAATCTAACAAAAGTTTTGTTTTCAGAATTCCAGCTACTGACATAGCATCAGTAATCTTACCAGCACACACTTCTTGGTACGCTTCCTCAAATGGAATTCTCTTAACCCTTAATTCTTCGGTTTCCTCAGGCATCGCCTCGCCTTGAGTTAGGCCAGTCGCCACATATAAAATAGCAAGTTCATCTGAAACCGAATTGGATAAATGTAAACGTTGAATTTCGATCAAGTTTTCAGCCATTAGTCCGGTTTCTTCCTGCAGTTCTCGATGGGCTCCTTCCTGAGGGTCAATATCTACAGAGCTTCCTCCTTCAGGAATTTCCCAGGAATACTCATTTAAAGGATATCTGAACTGCCCGACTAACCAAGTATAGCCCTCTTTATCAATAGGCACTACTCCAATCGCAAGATTTTTAAAATGAACTACTCCATAGATACCTGGGTTACCCGCTGGGTTTAATACTTGATGTTCATTTACTCGAATCCAAGGATTGTCATATTTAAGTGAGTCCTCTAATTTTGTCCAGGGATTTGATTGTAATTCCACAATACAAATATGGCACTTTTATCAAGGATGGAAGGCATCAATGAAGTTCAAGCAGGAGTTGACGAAGCAGGCAGAGGATGTTTGGCTGGACCAGTTGTAGCTGCCGCGGTGATTCTGCCTAACGATTTGGTCTTAACTGGTCTTAAAGATTCAAAGCTATTAACCTCAAAAGCAAGGAGTGCGCTCAGAGAAGAAATATTTAAAGTTGCGATTTCAATTGGAATAGGGGTTGTTTCTGTTGATAGAATTGATCAAGTAAACATATTGAATGCAACAATGGAAGCCATGCATCTTGCCTTAAATGTTTTATCCCCTATTCCTGGGTATGTTTTGGTAGATGGAAATCGCTTTAATCCTTGGAATGGGATTCAGCATCAATGCATTATTAAAGGAGATAATAAATTTCAGTCTATTGCAGCAGCATCAATAATTGCAAAAACTACGCGTGATAAATTAATGGAAGATTTATATTTTGAAGATCCAAGATTTGGGTGGAATCAAAATAAAGGGTACGGAACCCAAATACATATTGAAGCTTTGCATAAATGGGGAAGATCTATCCATCATCGTAAAACTTTTCGAATTCCTTCTCAACTAAAATTGTTCTAATAATAAATCGTACTTGTATATTTTCAAGTTGATTCTTCGTTTAACAAAAATCAATTTGCTTTTTGTACATTGTGTTCAATTACTGGGTGCCAATGGTTAGTTTATTATTGATATAATGCGAAGATATTTAAGGTTAATAGGTTGTATTCTTTTTTTTGTCGGAGTTTTAAGCAAAGGGATGAGTCAGATAATCCCCTCAACAGATAAAACAAAACAAGTTTATCAATTATCCGGTATTGTAGTAGGTCAAAAATCTGGACAACCTGTTCCTTATGCCAGAATTAGAATCAATCAAACTAGACGAGGCATGATTGCAGATGAAAAAGGATTTTATAGTTTGCCTGTTGTGGAAAGTGATACTTTGTATATATCTTCTATTGGCTTTCGGAAAACAGGATTTAGTTTTTCAGATTATTTAAATGAATATCAAGGAGATAAACTGACTCCTTATATTTATGTAATTCATTATTTGGAGGAAGATACTTTAACATTACCTCCTATTGTAATATACCCGTATGATACCCCGGAGAAAATAAAAACTGCAATATTAGCGATGGACATTCCTAAGGGAACTCCTGAAGATATGGCTCGAAACAACCTGAATGCGGCTGTTATGCGATTATTAATGGAAGAGTTGCCCAAAGATGGAAGAGAAAGTGTTTCAATAGGGGAGAATCTTTATGCCCAGAGAGTGTTGGCAGCAAATAAAGTACAAACGCTTCCTTTCTTAGATCCAATCGCAATTGGTCGCTTGATTGGTTACATGAGTGACAGATCTAAACAGAAAAAAGAAAAAATTTATAACTTTTGGCCTGAAGAATAAAAAGGGAAACCTTTGGAAATTATTTGCAATTAAAATCAGTTAATATTCATATGTATCCAGAACAATTAGTAGCTCCAATGAGAGCGGAACTTTCGAGTGCCGGCGTTAAAGAATTGAAAACTGCTGAAGAAGTACAAGCTCAGTTGTCCAATACGGAAGGAACAACCCTTTTAGTGATTAACTCTGTTTGTGGTTGTGCAGCCGGTACTTGTCGCCCAGGCGTTAAACTCGCATTGACTCATTCCAAACTTCCCCAGAATATGGTAACCGTATTTGCCGGCGTTGATAAAGAAGCAGTTGCAAAAGCAAGAGAATTTTTGCTTCCATATCCTCCTTCTTCTCCTTCTATTGCTTTATTGAAGGATGGAAAACTAGTTCATATGATTGAACGTCATCATATCGAAGGAAGAATGGCAGAAATGATTGCTGATAATTTGAAGGCAGCATTTGAACAGTATTGTTGATTTTAAAACTTGCCATAAAAAAAAGCGACCTAAGAGTCGCTTTTTTTATTTGTTAATGGTTTGTTTTAAAACTTATGCGTTTTGTTTCACTTTCGGGGCGGCTTGCATAATTTCTTCGTTAGCAAATTCCGCATATTGCGTAAAGTTTTTTACAAAAGCTGCTGCCAGTTCTTGTGCTTTTTTATCATACGCGCTTTGATCTTTCCATGTGTTTTTAGGAATTAAGATTTCAGAAGGTACATTCGGAACTGATACAGGTATTTGTAATCCAAAAACCGGATCAATAGAAGTGGCTACTGTATCGAGTTCTCCCTTCAATGCTGCTGTAATCATAGCACGGGTAAAAGATAATTTCATTCTAGAACCTTCTCCGTAAGATCCACCTGTCCAACCTGTATTTATTAACCAAACATTAACCGAATTTGTTTTAAGTTTTTCACCTAAAAGTTCAGCATATTTCGTAGGATGTAAGGGTAAAAAGGCACGACCAAAACATGCCGAAAACGTAGTTTGAGGTTCTGTAACGCCAGCTTCCGTACCAGCTACTTTAGCAGTATATCCGGAAATGAAATGATACATGGCTTGCCCTGGAGTTAACTTTGAAATTGGAGGTAAAACCCCAAATGCGTCAGCAGTTAAAAGGAAAATGTTTTTAGGAATTCTTCCAACGGATGGTTCAACTGCATTATTGATATAATGAATAGGATAAGCAGCACGCGTATTTTCTGTAACAGTTGTGTTAGCAAAATCTACGGTTGAACTGCCGTCAAAAGTTCTGCAGTTTTCCAATAAGGTTCCAAATCGAATGGCTTCCCAAATTTGAGGTTCTTTTTCTTGGGTTAAATCAACACATTTGGCATAACAGCCTCCTTCAAAATTAAAGACGCCAGTATCTGTCCATCCATGTTCGTCATCTCCAATCAAATTTCTTTCAGGGTCAGCCGAAAGGGTGGTTTTGCCTGTACCAGAAAGTCCAAAAAATATAGCAGTTTCTCCATCTTTGCCAATGTTTGCTGAACAATGCATAGGAAGAACCTTTTTAAAAGGAAGCAAATAATTTAGAACCGTAAAGATTCCTTTTTTCATTTCACCTGTATAGGCAGAACCTCCAATAAGAATTATCTTTTTGGTGAAATTAATCATCGTAAAATTGTGTTGGCGGGTTCCATCTATTTCCGGATCAGCCCTAAATCCACAAGCATTAACGATATGCCATTCTGGAGAAAAATTCTCCAACTCTGTGGCAGAAGGTCTTAAAAACAGATTGTTACAAAACAGATTGTGCCAAGGGTTTTCATTGATTACCCTTAGTTTAATCTGATGGTTTGTATCAGCACCAGCATGTGCATCACGAATATATAAATCTTTTCCTTGGAGATAACTTAAAATTCGTTGGTACAAACGATCGAATTTTTCTGAGCTAAATTCATGATTTACATCGCCCCACCAGACGTTATCTCGGGTTTGATCATCAAGAACAACGTATTTGTCCTTTGGGGATCTTCCGGTAAACTCACCAGTATCCACCATAATAGCACCGCTATCTGATAATTCTCCTTCCCCACGAAATAAGGTTTCTTCAACCAATTGGGCTGGACTTAGATTCCAATAGGTATTGGAAGGATTTTTAATGCCAAGATACTCAAGTGTAGTATCTAGGGTATTGATTTCGTTTTCTGACATATTTTTAAGGAGTTTTTTGGGAAAACTTTCGCAAAGTTAAGTAAGCTGGCAAGTAATTCCCAATTTTACTCCCTAAGTAACTAGTTTATAATTTGGACTTTTTTCTAGGAAAGGCCTTCAATGAAGGTCAAGTATTATTGGAATCTGATGAAATTCGGCATTGCTTAAAGGTGCTACGCCATAAAAAAGGCGATATAATTGGGGTTACCGATTTACAAGGCAACAGTTGGAATGTTAGAATTACGGATGAGGATTGGAATAAAAAAGAAGTGCTTTTTCCAATAGAAGCTTCTTTTCCTGAACGCGGGGAGCCGGATATTCCTGCTGCCATATTAATTGCCCTACCTGAAGATAAAAACAGAATGGGTTGGTTGGTTGAAAAATCATGTGAACTTGGCATAACCCATGTTTTCCCCATACATACGGAGCGTTCAAGCCGAATTCAAATTACCGAACAAAGAATTGTAAAAATAATGGAGGCAGCAGTAAAACAGTGCGGCCGTTCAAGAATGCCGAAATGGGGGACTCTTCAAAAAATCGCATTATTTACTGAAGAAAAGTTAAAAAATTGGCCAAATCGAATTTTGGCTACTGGTGATCCCAACGCGCCAACCCAAATTGATTTTTTACCAATAGGGTTACCTTCAATTATTGCCATAGGCCCTGAAGGAGATTTTACTTTATCTGAAGCAGAAATGTTAAAAAAACTTAATTTTTCTCCTTTTCGGTTGGGTTCAACACGCCTTAGGACTGAAACTGCTGCAATAGCAATGGCATCCTTACTTTTGAATAGGTTTCAATGAATCATTTCGGATGTCGAATTTTACCGTTCGTGCAATCCTGTTGTTAACAAATTAACATTTACTTAACTTTAAATAACTTTACTCACTATTTCAATAATTCAGTAATTGAAGTGAAGTTGATTTGCAAAAAAAATAATGAAAACGCAATACTCATCATTAGCTCTTCTGCTCCTCCTAAATTTTGGTTTAATAACCTCAGTTCTAGGGCAGTGTCCTCAAAATATTGATTTTGAACAAGGAAATTTTACAGGGTGGTCGGCTTTCACCGGTTCCTATGCAAACCCGTTGGTTTCAGGATTTATAGCCGGTCGTCAAACCATTATGACTGGAGGTGCATTTGATGTAACCATTCCTTTTTTACCTGTAGTTAGTCCTAATGGAGGCACTTATTCTGTAAAATTGGGAAATGAAATGACCAATGGTGAAGTTGATGTTTTGAGAACAACATTTTTAGTAACACCTACAAATACTAGCTTTTACTACGAATATGCAGTTATCTTACAAAGCCCAGGTCATGCGTTAGCAGATCAGCCCACATTTGAGATTAATATAACAGATCAAAATGGTCAATTATTGAATTGTGGAAATTATTTAGTTGCTGCTGGTGCCGGTGTTGCTGGTTTTCAAAAATATGGTATCTCTACTTGGGATACAGTAGAATATAAAAATTGGTCAGGGGTTAATGTAGATTTAACTGCTTATATCGGTCAAAATATAACTGTTGAATTCAAAACGAAGGATTGCAATTTTGGCGGCCATTACGGTTATGCGTATATTGATATTAGTTGTACTGGAGAATTAAAAAACATTGGTGCTCTTTGCCAAGGTGATAGTGTGTTTCAATTGGTTGCACCTGGTGGTTTTGAAACCTATTTATGGAACCCTGGAGGTTTTCTAGGACAAAGTTTGAACGTTCAAAATGCTACTCCAGGTCAAGTGTTTACGGTTGAATTAACTCCATTTGGAAATCCAGGATGCAGATCATATTTATCTGACACTGTAAATATTCTGGTATATGAAACAGTATCTACCACAGCCTCTTGTCCGGATCTACACAATGGTACGGCCACGTTAAGTTTATTAAACGATGACACTTTAAAATATACTTATGCTTGGGCAACCAATCCCATTCAAACTACTCTGGTAGCTACGGGTTTAATGGGAGGATATGATTATGTAGTTCAGATTCGAAATTCTACGGGTTGTTTGATGCGAGATACCGTTTTTGTGGATGTATTGCCACTAATGACCCTTCGAACCTCAACTGATTCGGTTAGCTGTTATCAAGGCAGCGATGGTCAAGCAAGTGTAGTTGAAGTGACGGGGGCCAACGGAAATGTTAGGTATCGATGGAATTCAACACCTATTCAGGATGTACCCATTGCTGTAAATTTATCTAGTGGAGGATATCAAGTACAAGTGACCGATGAGGATGGTTGTATTGCCTATGCATCGGTAATAATTGAAGAGCCTACAGATTTAATGTATACCTACCAGACTCAGATCCCTTCTTGTTATGGATTCTCAGATGGAAATGTTGAGGTTTTTGCTTCTCAAGGCACACCTCCCTATACTTACACTTGGAATACAGTCTCCCCGGTACAAACGAGCCAGAAAGCAACGGGCCTTCCTAGTGGAGTACATACTTTTGTAGTTACTGATTTTGAAGGGTGTCAAAAAACAGCTACCATTATTATGAATGAACCCCCTCCAGTTCACCCTCCAGTTGTATTTTATGATACCGTTTGTTCTGGAGATGTGCCTTTCCTAAAAGCTATCGCAGATTCTGGATTAAAAATTCATTGGTATCCTGTTCAAAGTGGTTCAGTACCTATTGGAAGTGGAAATAGTTTTGTTCCTCCTGCAGCTTACAGTAATGAAATTTATTTTGCAGCTACACAAGATGAGGACTATTGCTATTCAAACCCCAGAGTACCAGTTTTTGTAACGGTTCGGCCTTTACCCGCTACTGATTTTTATGCAGATAGAAATTCAGTTGAAGTACAGTTTGGGATTGTAAATTTTTCTGACAACACCTTATCTTCAGCTCCAATTGTATCCTGGTTCTGGGATTTTGGAGATGGGTATACTGGAAATGTTCCTTATCCATCTCATCAATATGAACAAATAGGAGATTATAATGTAAGTCTTACAACTGTTGATTCTTTAGGCTGTTCTCAAAAATTGCTAAAACCCACTTTTGTAAATGTTACACGGCAGGTTAATCTTGTTCTTCCCAATGCCTTTACTCCTAATGGAGATGGGATAAATGATTTTTTTCAATTAGAGCAAAAACTCATAAAGGACTTAACCATCAAGATTTTTGATCGTTGGGGCAATATGGTTTATCAAAGTAATGATATGGGTTTTAGATGGGATGGGTCACAAGGAGGGAAGCCTTTAGAAGAAGGAACCTATGTGTTTCAAATAAAAGGATTGGATACTGACAATGTTCCGGTTGAGCGTTCAGGTTCCGTAACCTTAATTCGATAAAATTTCTTCTTTATAAGAGTAAGCGTCTGATAAGTATATATCAGACGCTTATTTTTTTTAAATACTTTTATCTACTGTGAATCGAATTAGAATTTTAGAGAATTTTCATATTCCATTATGGTTAATAAAAGATCTTTGTTGGGCATTGGTGTTTAAACCCCTTGGAGTGATTATGATTTTTCCAACCGTTGGCCTATCATTTTACCTGAGCTGGAAAACTAGAAATTCGCCTAAAGAATGGTTGCCAAACCTAAGTGTTACCTGTTGGATTCTGGCCAATTCTTCTTGGATGTTAGAGGAATTTTTTAGCTGGCCTTTGAAAATAATGGCCTGTTTTCTATTTGTGATGGGAATAATTCTAATCTCCGTTTGGTTGTTTAAGTACTTTCCTCATATTTGGGTACAACAGTCGGAAAATATAGAGAATAGGGATTAAAAGCTATTTTTGTTTTTTCGATTTAATACGGAATAGGCTGATTTCACTATGTTTTCAGTAGTTAACCCATATTTTTCCATTAATTCTTCGGGTGTTCCGCTTTCTCCAAAAGTATCTTTTACAGCAACCATTTCCATAGGTACCGGATAATTTCTACCAAGCACCCCAGCTACTAAATCTCCCAAACCTCCAAAAATATTATGTTCTTCCGCAGTAACTACTGCTCCCGTTTTTATGGCAGATTTTAAAATGGCAGACTCGTCCAAAGGTTTAATGGTATGTACGTTAATTACCTCAGCAGAGATTCCGGCATCCTGTAAAACTTCTGCAGCCTTCAAACTCTTCCAAACCAAATGGCCACAAGCTAAAATAGTTACGTCAGGTCCTTCTAATAATATTTGGGCTTTCCCTAATTCAAAGGGTTCATCGGTAGGGATGAAACACTCCACCTTAGGTCTTCCAAATCTTAAATAAGCAGGCCCTACTAGTGAGGCTAATGCGAGGGTTGCTTGCCTAGTTTGCTCATAATCACATGGAACTACAACGGTCATACTTGGGAGCATACGCATAAGGCCTATGTCTTCTAAAATTTGATGAGTTGCCCCGTCTTCTCCTAATGTTAAGCCTGCATGAGAGGCTGCAATTTTTACATTTTTCCCAGAATAACAAACCGATTGGCGAATTTGATCATACACACGTCCAGTAGCAAAATTGGCAAATGTGCCTGCAAAAGGAATTAATCCAGCGTTTGCCATTCCTGCTGCAACACCTATCATATTGGCTTCAGCTATTCCGGATTGAAAAAATCTGGACGGATACAATTTTTGAAAACCATCCATTTTCAAGGAACCCGTCAAGTCTGCGCATAATGCTACCACCTGAGGATTCTTTTCCCCTAACTCTAATAATCCAGCACCAAAACCTGACCGGGTGTCATTCTTACTATAGGCTATATATTTTTTCATGAACTAATAGGTTAGTTAAAGGAAGGATAATCTCCAAGGGTTTCAGGTAGTGCTTCTAAAGCAATTTCTAGTTCTTTATCATTCGGGGCAACTCCGTGCCATTTATGGTTTCCTTCCATAAAAGAAACGCCTTTTCCCATTACAGTCTTCATTAAAATAACAACAGGTTTGTTTTTTCCAGTGGCATTTTTAGCAATAGATAATGTGGTAAGCAATGAATTCATATCATTTCCATCTGTTTCAAAAACAATCCAACCAAATGCCTCCCATTTCCCGCGAAGATTTCCCAAGGACATTACTTGTTCAGTAGTTCCATCAATTTGTTGACCATTTACATCAACCGTAGCAATAAGGTTATCAATTTTATGATGGGAAGCAAATAGGGCTGCTTCCCAGATTTGTCCTTCCTCCAATTCCCCATCTCCATGCAAGGTATAAACCCAACGTGAGTCCTGGTCCAGCTTTTTGGCTAATGCCACCCCACAAGCAACAGAAAGACCTTGCCCTAATGAGCCGGAAGCTATTCTTATTCCTGATAGACCCTCATGTGGGGTAGGATGTCCTTGTAATCGGGAATCAATTCTTCGAAAAGTATTCAGTTCTTCAACTGGGAAATATCCACTTCGAGCTAAAACACTATACCAAACCGGACTAATATGTCCATTAGAAAGAAAAAAAACATCCTCGCCTTTACCTATTATCGAAAAAGGCTTTGGAGTATGTTGAAGAACATTAAAATATAAAGCAGTAAAAAACTCAGCACAACCTAAGGATCCTCCCGGATGACCTGAGTTTACGGCATGTACCATCCTTAAGATATCTCTGCGAACCTGTGTGGTTATTGAGGTCAATTGATCCAGTATTGTTTGGTTTATTTCCATTTTATCAGCAATTGTTACGGAAAAGAGATTTTAAAATACCAAAGTAAAAAAAAAGGATGCAATAGCATCCTTTCTTTGTAGCGGGAGCAGGACTCGAACCTACGACCTTCGGGTTATGAGCCCGACGAGCTACCAACTGCTCCATCCCGCAATATTCTACAAAGGTACGCATTGCCTAAGGGGATAACAAGTATGTGTTAATAAAAAACTAACTTTAATACACAATTTAGTTATTATAAGGATTCTATAAATAAAATCTATTCATTCATGCAACCTTATTTTAATTTATTTCATCTTCCCCGTACCTAAATAATGCAATCGTCAGAATCCACAACTTCATCGGTTGAAGATTTACAAATCGTGGACGGTTGTCTTGAAGGGAACCGTAATTCACAGGAATCTCTGTATAAAAAATATAGTCGGAAAATGTTTGCCATTTGTCTCAGATACGCTAAAAATCAAGAAACTGCAGAAGATATTTTGCAAGATGGTTTCATTAGAGTTTTTGGCGCATTGAATACTTTTCGGAAACAAGGATCATTAGAAGGCTGGATTAGAAGAATAATGGTAAACACTGCTCTCGAATATCATAGAAAAGAGGTAAAAATGTATACAATATCTGAAGCGGCAGAAGTTTCTTCAGAATCTTCAGATGCGGATGCATTATCTCAACTTTCCAATATTGAAGTATTGGAATTATTGAAAAGTCTTCCGCTGGGATATAGAAATGTTTTCAACTTATATGCGATTGAGGGTTATAATCATGCTGAAATCGCAGAAATGCTCCAAATAAGTGAGGGAACATCTAAATCTCAATTAAGCAGAGCTCGGAGTTTATTGCAACAAAAAGTCATTCAACTTAATCAGATATCAAAAGAATATGTTGGATAACAATCAACTTGATAAAAAATTCAAGGACGCTTTATCTAACCTTGAAGTAGATCCACCTTCCCATTCTTGGGAGCTGATTTCTTCTCGTTTGTCGAACGAGACACGACCGAATTCTTCAACTAATAAAGAGAAGGATAAAAGATTTATTTTTCCTATTTCCTTTATTCGAGTAGCAGCCAGTATTGCTTTATTAATCGGTATCCGATTTCTTTGGCAAGCGTATTACACTCCAACCGGAATGCAATCTTTGTTTTCAGAGTCATTATCTCTTCGATTAATGAACCGCAATACTTTTACAGAAGCCAAACCTAAAGTAAAAGAGTCACCTGAATCAAGAAGCGAAATATTACCTAAGGCGGAAGTGCCATCTGAGTTATTATTACCTGCTCTGGCTATTAATAATCCCACTTCAAACATAGAGATTCCAAAGGAATTAAATGACCCTAAAAATTTGAGTGAACAAAAACTTACAGATACTGAAAAAACAGTAACCCGAATACCTGATATCCGTATGGAATTTAAAAATGCAGGTATTGCACAACAGCAAGATCCCAATTCTAGATTTTCTAAAACCAATACCCATCAACCAGTTAGCCCTGGAAGCAACAGGGGTCGTTGGCAGGTTTCTTCCTTAATTTCTCCTGACCTCAATTATGGATCCAATCGTTCTATTGATCAGGCGTTAGCTGCTAGTTCAAGTCGAGTGGATTACTCAGCGGGGCTGAGATTAGGATATCAGGTGAATTCGCGATTACAAATTCAAAGTGGGGTTCAATATGCCGACCGGGGAACCATGTTAATTCCCAAGGGGGAGCAAGATAATTACCATGAGGGCACTCAATTTATTCGTGCAGGCGCACCTCAGCCGGTAAGGGCACAATTGATTGATATACCCGTTATGGTGAGATATAGGCTCTTAGGTCAGCGCTTACGGTGGTATATGAGCACAGGTATTAATGCCAATCTATCTGGAGGAACTAGCTCTTTAGCTTTAGGCACAGGTACAGAATACCGTTTTTTAACTCAATTTAGTTTTAGTGTTGAACCTACCTACAGAAGACTATTATTACGTACTCAAGCTTTACAACCCAATAGTGTTGGTATTCTGACCGGATTAAATTATAGATTCTAATTATAATATAAAGAGTATATAATATGATAGTTTATAAAGTTAAATTATCGAGTTGTTAATATTTAGCTAAAGCCCTGTTTCTTACCCAAAAGATAAACTAGGTATTCAGCACTTACTATAGTTGTAAAAATTGTTTTTACGGAAAGTAGGGGGAGAGCTCCCGCTAACTTAAGATTCGAGTGGTGTAGTTAAAATTTTAGACTTACCTAAAAAGCAGAGCTTAATAAAAGCAAAAAAGCGGGAGGCCTTGCAATTACGCTTGCGCTCCCGCTCTATTTTTTGTGGTGATGGACGGAATCGAACCGCCGACACAAGGATTTTCAGTCCTTTGCTCTACCGACTGAGCTACATCACCAATACATTATCCTGTTTTCACAGGAGGATGCAAAGATACACAACCGAAATAAACTGGCAAAAATTATTTCTGGGAGATACCGGGATTCGTTGAAAGCAAAATCTTTTCAACTACTTGATCAGAACTTTTTCCTACTTCTTTTAAAAAAGGAGTTGCGTGGAAACCAATATAAAACATCAATATTATCAAGGGCATTAAGACTGCTACTTCTCTACCAGATAAATCCTTTAAAGTTCTGTTTTCTTCTTTTTCAAGGGTTCCAAACATTACTCTGCGGAACATCCACAACATGTATACTGCAGCAATAATAACTCCGGTGGTACCTACAATTGCAAATGTTGGGGAAACTACCTCAGATGAGAAGGCACCTAACAATATCAAAAATTCACCTACAAATCCATTAAGCCCAGGTAGACCAATAGACGAAAAGGTGGTAATCATAAATATCACGGTAAAGATGGGAACTACTTTTGCCAATCCTTGGAAATCTTTTATTTCACGTGTATGACGACGGTCATAAATCATTCCGATTAATAGGAATAAAGCACCAGTGGATATTCCATGATTGATCATTTGAAGAATGGCACCGCTCATCGATTCTTTTGTAAAAGAGAAAATCCCTAAGACTATAAATCCTAAGTGGGATACGGAAGAATAGGCTACTAACTTTTTAATATCTGTTTGAACCATGGAAGCGATTGCCCCATATACAATCCCAATGGTTCCTAATGCACATAGATAAGGGGCAAATTCAATAGAGGCAAGCGGAAACAAGGGTAAGCAAAATCTAATGAGCCCATAGGTACCCATTTTTAACAGCACTGCTGCCAGAATTACAGAACCTGAAGTGGGTGCCTGTACGTGTGCATCTGGTAGCCAAGTATGCAATGGAAACAACGGAACTTTAATGGCAAAACTAAAAGTGAATCCTAGAAACAACCAAGTTTGAATATGTACTGGAATACTTACTTGAGAAATTTTTAAAAGATCAGACGTAAACACTCCACCATTTACTTGTTGACCCGCAAAATATCCTAGGAAAATTATACACACTAACATTAATAAGGACCCAATCAATGTGTAAAGGAAGAATTTTAGGGCAGCATAAATTCTATCTTTTCCTCCCCAAATCCCGATTAAGAAATACATAGGGATTAATACCATTTCGAAGAAAACATAGAACAATATCAGATCTAAAGAAACAAAAACCCCTAAAACGCCAGCTTCCAAAATGAGTAATAATGAATAATAGGCAGCTTCTTTGTCGTGAACCGATCCCCAAGAAAATAAGATTGAAAGCGGGAAAATTAAAGTGGTGAGTAAAATCAAATAAATGGAGATACCATCAATCCCTGCTAAGAAATTAATATCAAAACTAGAAACCCAATTTCCATTGGGTAGTTTTTCACCGAACCATCTATAGGCAGCATCTATTACATATCCATCGGCAGTAGCTACATTCAAAGTGCTAAAGTTTAGGTATCCCATGTAAATAACTACGGATAGCAGAAAAGGTATCATAGATACCCCAAAAGCAATATAGCGGGCGCTAGATTTTCCTAACGTTAAAATTAGGGGCACCCCAATCAGAGGTACAAAAATCATCGCAATCATCAACAGCGCAAGGGTTTCAGTTGTCATGCAGAGGAAGGTTCAATGAGGTTTCAAAGATAGTAGAAATATGCCAAGGACAATAGTTCTTACCGATTCTGGTTCCTGAAAAAATCTAAAAATCATTTTTGATTATCTCTCCATTCATAAACCCAGGCACTTTGTATTTGTTCTAAATGCGATTCTGTAGATTCTTCGGGCTTTCCAGAGAAGTTGGGGATTTCCATTACCCATTTGTGTAGGTCTGTAAATCGTATCCGGTAAATTTTAGACTCGTCGAAATCATCTCCAAATCTTTCATACAAACCCATTGCGATATCTTCTATATCGTTCCAATAAATGGGAAGGGCAAATTGAGCTTCTGACATTGAATTATTTCTTAATGGCCTAAAAACTGTGTTTGATCTGGTAATTTTACCCTGAGGTTTCCGCCTAACTCACATTGACAAGCCAATCGAGATTCTACTCTAGGATTAACCGCCCGATCAATAAAATCCTCCTCTTTCTCAGAAATTTCAGGTAGTGTTTGCAATCCTTGCAATACATATATGTGGCAAGTACTACAACCACAAACCCCACCACAATTATGTTGAAGTTCGATGCCGTTTTCTAAAGCAATTTCAAGCACAGATTCACCTGCAACTCCAACTATAGTTTTAGGCTCTAATCCGGGTTGTTCAAATTCAAACTGAACGGTGAAAACTTTCATGATCTGTAATCGACTGCAAAATTAGCAGGATATCTGTAGACTATTAAAAGTATATCCAGTTAAACTAAGGATTTCGGAAGCGGCATTACCGTGCCACATTTTTTACAGGTTCTTAAATCTAAAGATTCATTAAATCTTTGAAAAACCGGTTGCATTTGGGTAACAATATCGGTTAAGTGAAAATACTCATCATATAAAAGATGGTTGCAACTCTGACAAAACCACAACAAACCATCTGTATCTTGAGGTTTACGAATTTTTTCAATAACAAGTCCAATAGTATTAGGCCCTCTTCTGGGATTATGCGGAATCCTCGCCGGCAACAAAAAAATTTCTCCTTCGCGAATATCAATGGTTTCAGCCTTACCTTCTCTTTGAATGCCCACTTGTATATCGCCTTCTAATTGGTAAAAAAACTCTTCACTCTCATTATAGTGATGGTCAGTTCTAGAGTTAGGTCCTCCTACTACCATGATAATAAAGTCATCTGTTTTTTTCCAGATTTGTTGATTACCAACTGGGGGTTTTAACAAATCCCGATTATCGTTAATCCATTCTTTCAGGTTAAGCACACTGAAATTGAGGGGTGTAAGCATAAAAATTAATTCGTCTTTAAACTCTTTATCAAGAAGGATGGAGAATCTCTATCCTATTCATTTTCAGCATCCGAAGTTAAAAAAAAATCTTTAGGTATTGTTAATTTTGAAGGAATGTCTAACGTTTTTAAGAAAGAATACAAGCAATCGGTTTTCTTCTCACACTATCCTTATAAATTTGAACTAATTCTTAAAAAGAGTATAAACATTTTTTATCCTATGAATCATAAAGCAATCCTATCCACCCTTGGAATTATATCCATTATTTTATTGAATTCTTGCAGTCGTGTTCCGATTACAGGGAGAGGACAAATGAAGCTCCTTCCTAACGCTACCATGTTGTCAATGAGTTATACTTCTTATGACGAATTTTTAAAGACCAATAAAATATCTAACCAAGCAGAAGGCACTCGTCAAGTAAAACAAGCAGGAGAAAGAATTCAAGGGGCAGTAGAAAAGTATATGAAAGAGCATGGATTCGGCAAAAAGTTGGAAGGGTTTAAATGGGAGTTTAATCTAGTAGAAGACCCCACTGTAAATGCCTGGTGTATGCCAGGAGGAAAAGTGGTTTTTTATACGGGGATATTGCCGATCTGTAAAGATGAAGCTGGAATTGCAGTAGTAATGGGTCATGAAGTAGCACATGCGATTGCAAATCATGGAAATGAAAGAATGAGTCAAGGGTTAGCAGCTCAGATGGGGGAAATGGGATTAAGCCTTGCCTTGCAAAACAAACCCGCAGAAACACAAGCCTTATTTCTGGGCGCCTATGGGGCAGCTTCTCAGGTAGGAGCACTGCTTCCCTTTAGCAGGCTGCATGAATCTGAAGCTGATCATATGGGATTAATATTTATGGCTATGGCTGGATATGATCCGCGTACAGCGCCAGATTTTTGGAAAAGAATGGCATCCCTTGGGGGAGCAAAACCACCGCAACTTTTATCCACTCACCCATCCGATGAAACCCGAATTAAAAACTTGGAAAGTCATATGGAGGAAGCATTAAGGTATTATTCTAAATAATTTTAATTTAATTTAGGAATATCTGCGGCTTATTAATTTTATTGTTTTGAAATATTATTTATTAATTATTTTGATTGGAACATTTTTCGGTGGGCAATTAAATGCTCAAACTGAAGAAGAATATTTTCCTCAAGATCCTGAATTATTTATTAGCCAAATAAATACTGAAGTTTCAAAATTTGGAGTTCCAGCTGCAAATACTTGGCTGCAACAATTTACGGCGCAATGGAAAAAAGGTGATTTTGAACCTAGTGAACAATTAGGAATGATTCATTCTTTAAATCTTATGTATTTATCTGGGTATTATAAAACATATCCGGATATGGTGGATTTTTTGCGACTTTGTCAAGCGGTAAAAAATCCAGAAAATCAAATTAAACTTCCCTTTACTTCTTTTATTCAAATTACCGATTCTTGTTTATATACGTTGGAACCACAAGGTTTTCACACGTATTTAAATTTATTAGAAAAAGTGCTTCCCCAAGGCACTTGTTTTCAAACCTCTAATTCCAGTTGGAGAATTACCGCCACCGATGCAAAATTAGAATGGAATGATCTTCAAGATCCGGGCGGAAGTTTGCATCCTAAATTGGTATTAGGGAAGGGGGATTTAGTATATCAAAGTGAAAGAGATTCTACTGTTTTTCATAACACCATAGGCGAATATCATTTAACAGCAAGATTGTTTTATGGCGCGGGAGGAACGTTAAATTGGGCGAAAGTGGGGCTTGATCCCGGAACGGTATATGCTGATTTAGGGCCGTATGCATTAGATCTTAATTTCTCTAAAATTGAAATTGACTCCGTTACCTTACATTATCATTCCTTATTTAAACAAACCTTAAAAGGTAAATTCTTAGATATTAATCAAGGCGTATTTGATCCTGCAATTGCTGAATTTCCTGAATTTATTAGTTATGAAGGAGGCGTAAAAATTGATAGATTTATTCCGAATGTATTATACGAAGGGGGTTTTAAATTAAAAGGTACGCAATTGTATGGAATTGGCACTTGGAATACCCACACCTATGAACCTGTTATTGACACAGCCAAAACTATTCCTTCAGAAGAAATAAAAGAAGCAGGGGTAGAGGATTTTCCAATGGCAGAAGTTAGTATTCCGGAAACCTATCAAGTATATGAAAAAGCAAGAATTAATATATTAGACAAAAATCAAAAAATTAAAGTAAAAGTTGAATCGGATGAATTTAAATTAAATCCGGATAAGCTCACCTCTACAGTAGCCAAAACAGTTATTTTGTTAGGTAAAAAAGACTCTTTAACACATCCAGGACTAAATTTAATTTATGATTGTAATACCTATGATTTAATTTTATATAAAGACCCCGGTAAATTATTATCTCGTCAGGCTATTTATAATTCTTATACAAAATTTAATATTTATTCTGAATCCCTAAAATGGAATGTTCAAAACGATACCGTAATTGCATTTACCGCAATCTTAGATAAAGAAAATAAAACCGCGGCATTCGAGTCAGAAGATTATTTTTCTAAAATGCGTTTTGACCAATTTAGAGGAATATTAAATTTTCATCCTGCTGGAGTTATTTATGCTTTTGCCTTAAAAAATCCGGGAGCCCCGATTTTTGTTGATAATTTACTTACTGCCATTCGGCAGATGAAGCAAAGAGAAGCTTTTTTATTAGCACTTCTGGATTTAGAAGCCTCTGGGTTTATTCGGTATGATCCCATAACTTTTGAAATAACCCCTGAAGAAAAACTATTTAAATGGGTAAAATCTTCAAGAGGCAAAAGGGATTACGATGCTTTATTATTTACTGCGGCAATTGAATCCGGAGATTATGCCCGATTAAGTCTTACTGACAATATTATGGATGCAAGAGGAATATCCTATATTTCATTTTCAGATACCCAATATGTGAAAGCAGTAATGCAAGATGATGAATTAACTTTATTAAAAAACAGAGATATATTATTTAATGGAATTATGGCTGCGGGAAAAATAAATCTAACAGGAGTTTCTCGTAAAAACATGTTTCATTTTAATTATAATTCATTTCGAGTTGATTGTGATTCTTTAGATTCCATGCGGTTTATTTTAGTTCGTCAACCTGAACTCGAATTTAAATTTTCTCCTCTCCAATTAGCTTTACGAAATACTACATTTGAAGGATTAACAGGTGCTATTTATATTGATAAACCCGACAATAAAAGTTCTCGGAAAAAGAACCCTGCCTATTCTGCTTTTGATAGTCATACTACTTCTTTTGTGTATTGGGAAAAACCAGATATATGGAACAGTGTTTATCAAAAACAAAAATTATTTTTTGCAGTTTATCCATTTTTATTAGACTCACTGGAGGACTTTGATGATAGTACCCTAAAATTTGATGGGGAATTTCATAGCAGTGATATTTTTCCTGTTTTTGAGCAATCTCTTCAGCCTATGACTGATAATACGATGGGGGTTAAGGAAATTACCACTGAAGAAGGGTATCCTGCTTATGCGGGCAAAGGGCATTTTTATAATAAAATTGAGATGGACGGAAATGGGTTGCACGGGAAAGGGGATCTTACGTATCTCGCTACCCGAGCTACCTCGGATACCTTCCATTTCTTTTTTGATACTGCAACGGCCTTTGTTAAAAAATTTATTCAAACGCCAGGAATGTTTAAAGGTGCATTTTTTCCGGCTATTGAAGCTGCTAATGTGGACTACCGATGGTTTACCCAAAAGGATCAATTAGAAATTAGCACAGGTGAACGAGAGATGGAATTATTCCAGGGAAAAGGAACCTTTAGAGGAAAGGTAATTATCACCCCTTCCGGTATGACAGGTGCTGGCACCTTAAAGATGGGGTTGGTAACAGTTTCCTCAGATAGTATCAAGTTTATGGAAACAACAGTGGATGCAACACGTGGGATTTTTACTGTAACCGATTTTGAAGACACCACAAAAACGCAAATGACTGCCACCGACGTAATATTATCTTATAATCTGGTAACCGATAAATGTGAATTTGAAACCGGAAATTCAGGTAAACCGGAAATTATATTTCATGAACAAAAATATGTAACCACCCTTGGAAAAGGAGTTTATGATAAAACCACGAATGATGTAAGACTTGGGGCTAAATCTAAAGAAATTACCAAAAACTATTTCCTATCCACAGATGTATTAATTGATTCTCTTACCTTTTATGCAAGAGAGTCTTATTTTAATTTTCAAAAAAGAGAATTACATGTAAGTGGTGTTCCGTTTATTAATGTAGCGGATGCGAAAGTAGTTCCGGATTCTACGAAAGATATTGTAATTAATCGGGATGGAAATTTAAAAACCTTCCGCAATGCGGTAATTGTAGCCAATCGGGATTCTAATTTTCACAATATTTATGATGCAACCGTAGATATTTTATCTGCAATTAATTATACAGCAACAGGTAGTTATGAATATATTAAAGTAAATGGCCAACCTATGGTGGTTAATTTAGATGAAATAAAAGTTGATTTAACAGATACAGCAACGGTAGCAATTGGAAATATTCGAGAAATTCAAAAATTCTTTATTACCGATAGAATTCTTTTTGATGGTACGATTGAACTGCGAGGAAATATCAAGTTTCTTCGATTTACAGGTAATGTACGTATCCAATCTAAAAACCCTGTATTTGCTAATAAACCATTTGAATTTTCGGATTTAGTGGATCCGGAAAATATATTTATTCCAGTATCAGAAGCTAAAATTGGAAAATTAGTATTGGGTCTATTTTTTAATCCCATGTATCGGAATTTTAATTCTAGATTCTTACAAGAAAAACAAGATATTAAGGATAAAGAAGTATTATCTGCAAAAGGAAATAGTGTAGGATTAACCTTTGACCGGGAACGTCAAGAATTTAGAATTGGGGTAAGGGCTAAATTTAATCAAGAACAATTTAGAGGTAATCAAATTAGTTTAAATGATTCCATTAATTTGATTAGTACAGAAGGGTTATATCAATTTCCACTGCAAATGATAAGTGGCCTAATAGATTTAAAAATGTCTGGAAAATGGTCGGAACAAGGAAAAAATAATATAGAAACGGATATTACTTGGGGAATGGAAATGAAAGCGGTACCTCGTAAAGCAATGTCCGGATTGGCGGATAAGTGGGCTACTTTATTAAATATCTCAGAGGATATAGATTATCAAGAGCGGGCGCTACAAGAATCATTAGCAGAACTTTTAGATTATGAAAGTGAAGAAGAAAAAAATACCAAAGAATTTATTAAAGACCTAGAAAAAACGGGGATTATGGCAAATTTAGACTTGGCTAAACGTATCCCACAAACCTTAGTAGTAAGTGATATTAAATTAAAATTTAATGATAAATTAAAAACCCTTTATTATAATGGAACGGTGGATGTAATTGGTTTTGGAGGACAAAAAATAAATAAAAAATTAAATGCTTATATCGAATATGAGTTTGGAAAAGGATTAGCACAAGGAAGAGAAAATGATCAATTAAGATTTTATTTAGAAATTGATGATATGAATTGGGTGTTCTTTAATTTATCTGGTGAAGTGGTTAGAACAAGTTCTACCGAATCCAGTTATGTGAGTGATATTCGCTCAGAGTCAGATAAAGCAAAAGGAAAAGGTATTCGAGCGGAAGTGGCAGAAGATTCTGAAGTGACCGATTTTATTAAAAAATTCAGAACCAGATATAATTAATTTGTATCCTTATTTCTGTATTTACGATATAATTGTTCTTGTTTGTTATCGAGAGAAATTTGGCGACCATCTATAAATGCGGTTTCAATATTTGAGGTAGCCATATTAAAAACATCTCCTGAACAAATCAATAAAGTAGCGGACTTACCTACTTCAATACTTCCATAATTATTGTCAATTCCACAAAGTTTGGCAGGGGTAAGGCAAATAGATTTTAAGGCTGCTTCAGGGGAAAGGTCATATCCTATTGCTGTGCCTGCGGTAAAGGCTAAATTGCGTACTTGCCAAAATCCAGGAATGGATAAAGCGAAAGTAATTTTCGACGAGTCTAAAATTGCAGGAAGTTTGAAAGGTGCTTCAGGGCTATCTATATCACGATCTGGAAGGCGGTTCACATTGGTTAATATTACCGGGATCCCTAAACTTTTAAGCTGGTCTAAAATTCGATATCCATCCGATACCCCCACTAATACCGGTTGAATTTGAAACCGTTTGATAAATGCGATTACCTCCAATAATGCAGCATATTGGTTTACTTCGATAAATAGTTTTTTGTGTCCAGTAAAAATGGGTAAAATGGATTGTACTCTAAGATCTTCGGTAGAAATAGTTGATTGATTAGTCGCATAAGCACGTGCATCCTTAAATAAAGATTCTAGTTCTTGTAAAGACGTTTTTCTACTGGAAGAGCTTACCTCTGGCCAATTAATAAAAACGCCATCTTCCCTAATTAAGGCATCTTCCCAATTCCATGCATCTAATTGCATAACTGCCGAACTGCCATTAATCACTCCACTGTTCCCCACTACTTGTGCGAGTAAAACACCATTTGATCGAACGGTAGGGATCACACGGGAATCGGTATTATAAGCAACCGCAGCCCTTAGATTCGGATTAATTAATCCCGATTCACGGGTGTCTTGCGTAGGTCTTGCGGCTTCAATTTCAATTAACCCCAATTGCGTATTCAATCCAATGAAGCCTGGGTAAACATGTTTTCCCTGCCCTTGAATTTCGGTACTCTGCTTGTAGGTTTCTTTTACTTCCCCTACTTTTTGAATCTTTCCATCTACAATTAATATGTCTGCGATTCGGGCCTTATCGCCATTACCCGGATGAACCATGGCTTCTCGAATAATCACTGGAAAAGGAGAGGCTTTTCCAGGGGAAGGTATTTCCTGAGCCCTTGCCAAGTTTATGCTTATCGTAATTACTAACCCTACACATATACTGTAGATGGGTAATTGTAGACTATGGTTCCAGCGTTTCACAGGTATATTCATGTGGGGGTACTTGAGTATAGGGGGTAGTTTTAAAACCTAAGGCTGCTGCTTGCAATGCCTTTTGAAGCAAATACTTTTTTTCACTTAACTGATTTTCAGAAAGACTCTGAATTTTAGACCGGTCGAAATATCGTTTTCCATCAATCCAGGTCTTATCTGCTTTAGCATAGACCGATAAAGGATTGTCTGACCAAAGTACTAGATCGGCATGTTTTCCTGCAGTAAGGCTACCCACCCAAGCATCAATGCCTAACATTTTTGCAGGATTTAAGGTTACTAACTTTAACGCCTCCACAGGAGTAAGCCCCCCATACTTTATAGCTTTAGCAGCCTCTTGATTTAATCTTCTTCCCATTTCAGCATCATCAGAATTAAACCCTGTGATTACCCCTGCCTGACTTAATAAAGTACCATTATGAGGGATGGCATCTATCACCTCATATTTATAAGCCCACCAATCGGAAAAGGTGGAAGCAGCTGCTCCATGGGCTTTTAATTTATCGGCAATTTTATATCCTTCTAATACATGCGTAAAGGTGTTTACTTTAAAGCCTAAACTATCCCCTAATCGCATCAACATTACGATTTCAGATTGCACATAAGAATGACAAGTTATTTTTCGTTTGCCAGCTAAGATTTCTGATAAAGCTTCCAGTTCTAAATCTTTTCTGAACAAACCGCCCTTCTTTTCCGCTTCTTTGTATGCTGCTGCTCTTCGAAATGACTCTCGAAGGATTTGTTCAACTCCAGGTCTGGATTGAGGGTATCGGGTGGTATGACTATCTCCCCAATTCGATTGTTTTACATTTTCCCCAAGCGCAAATTTTATAAACGGAGGAGCACCTGAAAACCGCAATCCATCGGGCGTTTCACCCCAGCGTAATTTAATTAGCGCTGACTGCCCTCCAATAGGATTAGCGGAACCATGCAGTAACTGAGAGGTAGTTACGCCTCCCGCGAGCTGATGATAAATATGTATATCATCTGGAAGTAACACATCTCCAATCCTTACTTCTGAAGTAACCGCTTGTGTTCCCTCATTTACACCTCTATCAATCGCAATATGAGAATGCTCATCAATTAAACCAGGGGTTAAGTGAAATCCTTTACCAGATAATTCTTGTGTTTGAGATGGAACAGTTAAATGAGTACCCAATGCTTGAATAATACCATTCTTAATCCATACATCTCCAATACTGGGGGATGCTGAATCCTGAAGGGTCCAAAGAAATGCATCCCGAATTACCAAGTCTTCGATTTGCGGGAGTTGAGGCGTTCCCCAAGTGCAGGAAGGAAAACGTTGTGTCGGTAAAGTTAATGTGTCGGGTTTTCGAGTGGAAATAGCCTTTGGTCCTACATAAATAAGGGAAAAGGATATACGGGTTTGGGATAAATCCTCCCCAGATCCTATTAATGAATCAGAATAAATTCCTCCATTACCTGACCAATACTTCAAACTATCTTCTTGCCAGGTAAGGTTAAATCCACCTCCTTGAGAATACAAACTTCCTTTCCCTTTTCCGGGAGCTACCTGTGTCAAATTGTAATTAGGACGTTCTCCCTCTAACAGCACAGAATCCACATCACCGATGGAGGTTTTTAGAAGGTATTTTCCTACACGAGGTTGGGGTAATAAATTTCCATAGGGTTGTCCGTTTACCCAGGTATAAATTATTTTACTCTCTTTTGAAAAAAAAGGTTGATCACAAATCATCAAATCTGCATCAAATCCGAGTTCTATTTTTCCTTTTCTATCTGATAAATTCAGCCATGCAGCCGGAGTAAGAGTTAAAGCGGTCAAGGCATCCTTTTCAGAAAGTCCACGATCTATAGTTCTTAATAATTCCTCTTTATAGGAAGATTTACCCAGTGAGGAAAAAGTGAAGGGCACTTGTGCTTGATGAAATAAATATGGACTAGATGGAGCATAGGCCCAATTTCTTAACTGAGAAAGTTGAATGTCGGTAGCTGCATCTGGAGTTGTAAGATCAGGTGCTGGAGGAAAGGCAAGCGGTACAATTAATTGTAAGCCAGAATTTTTGATTTGAGGAATCCACTCCCATTCTCTTCCTCCTCCTTTTACCCATACTGGGGATAGAGAAAATTCCTTCGCTAACGCAGCGATTCGTAATACATCTAAGCTTGAAGAATCTGTGTCCCACACCCAAGGCAAATGCAGGCGGGTGTGGTCATTTAAAGCAGATAGGGAAGCATTATATTCTAGATTGTTGCCACCTTTTTGATACCAGTTTGCATCTAATAAAGTTTGACGAATTAAAGCGATTGAACCCATTAGGGAAGAAGGATAAGGTTCTTTGCTATGTTTCTCTTTCTGGAAAGATGCCCCTAAAACAGCTTTGGGCTTAATAATGATTTCCTGGTGATTTCTTTCTCCGGTTTGAAGGATCATTCCCGTACCTCTCAATAGGCCTTCTTTGGGAATACATAAAAGCGTTGTAAACCCTAATTGTCGGTACGACTCCAATTTTTTTATCCAACTGGTATCGTGGTTGTCGAACAGCATTTCTTGTTCAGGATGAATGGAGGAATGCCAGGATCCTTTTGAATTTCTTTCCTGAGGAAGGGAAGATTCAACATATACATCTAATAGACCTGGGTAAATATATTTTCCTTCCAGATTCCAAATTTGCGCATCAGGAGGAATAGAAACAGAAGCCCCCAATTGTTCAATTTTACCTTTTCGAATCAGCACCATCATTTTTTGAGGAGCGGCACCTGCTTCTTTCACTACCCATGCATTTTGAAGCACATGGCATTGGGAAGGAATTCTTTCAATCCCTTCTTTGGGGTAAGTGGGTAATTGAGCCCAAATTTTAGACTCGTCTAAAACACCCCAAAACATTCCAATAACAAACCCTTGGAACACAAGGGAAAGAAATATTCGATTACAATTCATACCTAAAGGAAGAGACAAGTTACTTAACTTTACCTAAGTGCCCACGCATTTTCGTTTAGAATAATTATGAGAATTCTTCTGACTATACTTTTTATTGGCGTTTCAATTAGTGTTGCCACAGCTCAACAGGATTCTATTCCTAAATCCGGCAATAAAAAAAATGCAAATGACCCATTGGTTTTTCGTTCCATCAAAAACACGCCTGATTTAATTTTTATAGAATATACCTTGCCCTTTGAGGGAATTGTTGAATTTGAATTGAGGAATGAAGAAGAAGAAGTGATTTGGAAAAGCCAATTTGTTGGCAAAACTGGAGACAATCAGATTAAGTTTTCTACAAAACCCTTAACCACAGGAAAGTATTATTATTCCCTATATTACAAAGGGCGTGAAACACGGAAATATTTTGATTACCGTCCAACAAATTGATGGATCAACAATAAATACTTCCTTCAATAGTATTACCCCAATATTTCCCACTTTGAGACTGAAAGCGTTGGCCAGCTATCCAAGCTATTAGGGCATCTACCTCATGCCAAGTGTTTGGAGATTTCTCAATTAGGGGTAAAGCATTTATTTGGTTCAGTTTGGTAAGTACATTTGGGATGTGTTCAATTTCTTTTTTATATCCCAATTCAGATAATTCCCATAACCTTGCAAAATACCCGGGATATGTTTCTATCATAGAAATAGAAGGACAGTTTGCCTTAAAACGCATGGCTCTCGCGGTTAGTCCCCCTAAAAACATAGGCGACATTGCCCCTAATGCTATATCTGCATCTCTGTAAAAATAATTGGTGTAGGTTTCTGGAAATAAATAAACTCCGGGTAAAGAAAGCGGGGCATCTATAAAAAGGTAGTCAGGCTGCAAATGATTAATCTGGTCTTGCAACCAAATATCTGCGTCCTTTCCTTTGGGTGAGGTTTTAAAATGAAGATGTTTATCCTTAAGAAAACAAACGGCAGTAGTTCCCGCTAGTTTACTGCCATAATCAACTCCTAACCAATTCATTCAGTGCTTAGGTTATTCTTCCTTATTACTCCAACGAAGAGCGCCAGACGGGCATCTTTCTACTGCCTCAATTATACTTTCTTTGTCTGCGTGTTCGGTTTGAATCCAAGGACTTTCACGTGGTTTAAAAACGGAACCTAAATTATTTACACAGTTTCCGGAATGAATGCACAATTCAGATTCCCAATGAATCAGGATGTCTTCCTTTTCGTAAGTTTTATGTGGCATATCTTAAATGGTTTTGTTCACTAATGCATAACAAGTTAAAAAGGTTCTGTAAATATTTTCAATTGGATGCGGTATCTTTGATGTATGACAGTTGAAATTGTTACAGAAAAAGGCACGCTTAAGGCGTTGATGTATGAAAAAGATGCACCAGGTACCGTAAAAAACTTTACAGACTTGGCGACCAAAGGATTTTATGACGGTTTAACCTTTCATCGGGTAATTCCTGATTTTGTTATTCAGGGTGGATGCCCGCGTGGTGATGGAACCGGAGGACCAGGGTATAAGATTAAATGTGAATTAACTGGAGATAATCAGTTTCACGAAAGAGGTGCATTATCAATGGCACACGCAGGAAGAGATACCGGTGGATCCCAATTTTTTATCTGCCATAGTCGCAACAACACTGCTCACTTAGACCGTAATCATACCGTCTTTGGAAAAGTGGTGGAAGGGTTGGAGATTATTGATTTGATTAAGCAAGGCGATAAGATTCTTTCCATCAAAGTTCAGGCTGAGGCAGAATAAACCATGCGGTTACGGGCGGGTTGGAAATATTGGTTTTTTCTACTCCCCTTATGGCTTTGGGCACAACGGGATTTAGGATGTTCCTGGATTAAATCCGGTCAGTCCTATATAGCCCTTGAAACAGCAGTTACGGGAATTTATAGGGCGAGTCCATCTGACCTAATACCTTATGGATTACCAGCTGGTTTGCCGCTCACCCAATTAAGGATTTACTTTAGAGGTCAAGAGATAAAACTATATCTATCGGATCCCAATTCAAATGGCATATTTGATGGGAATGATTTTTTGGAGTTTTATGGAATTCGAAATGATGGAAAGATCGAATCCCAACTATATGTTGATCCTCTTACAGGTCAAACTAGAACTGACTTTCAGCCAAACCCGCATACCAGTATCTTTTGGGATACCGCTTCTTATTTTTTGACTTGGGAATCAGGAGTGGGACAACGTTATTCAGTTTATAGTTTAACAAATTATTCGTCCTATTCTCCGCAATCTTCCTTTCCTACAGAGTCCACCTTAAGCTTACATACGTCTCCGTGGATCACGGGTGGTCCTACAGCTATTTCAAATGACAACTCTGACTTTGTAGAAGGGGAAGGATATTATGATTTATATCCCGTTACCACTGGGAATACCAGAACCTATACAGTTTCCCATCCTGGGATGGCAATTTCATCTCCCCGAAGTCTAGAACTTCGGGTTCGAGTATTTGGATATTCTTTGTTTACACATTCTTTAGATTTTCAATTGGGATCATTGCCCATAGAAAATCGATTCTCTCAAGGCATTCGTTTAGGAACAGAGGTTTTTACAATTCCTGCTGGAAGTTTAACAGGCAATAGTTCTCCTTTGGATATTACTGCGAAATATAATCCTACCGATAATAATTATATTTCTTGGATACAATTGGCTTATGATCGAAGCTTTCAACTCAGTGGAATAGATTCAGCCCAAGTTAAAGGGTACTCCTCTACCTCGAATGCCTATTGGGTTTTTACGGGGATGAATTGCACTCCTTCGGATGAAGCCATAGTATATGATTTAACTTCTGGCAGTCGAATAGGTGGCACTTGTGGAAATAGTAAATTAGAAGTAATTGTTCAGGGGAGTTTTAATACACGGGATTTATATGTAACCCATAGTCAGAAAGTTCGTAAGCCTTCCATTCGAGCAGCCCATATCAGCAGACTTGCACTCTCTAATGGAAGTCCTTACATCCTGATTACGCATAAGTCTTTGGCTGTTTCTGCCCAAGCCTATGCTGACTTACGCAGGCAAAGCACTAAAAACCCTCAGCCTGTTTTTATAGTTTATACCGAAGATATTTATGATGAATTTGGATATGGGATGGTTTCTCCCTTAGCGATTCGAAATTTTCTGCAAACGGCTTGGACAAATTGGACTATCAAACCTAAATATGTTATGATGTGGGGAAAGGGAAAAGTCGAAACCATTGCCCGAAATACACGAGTAGTGTTTACAGATAATTTAGTTCCAGTCTGGGGATATCCGGGGTCCGATTGGTATTATGTAAGTGGATATGATACCACTCAAAACAGAGCGATTAGCAATATTAGTATTGGGCGTGTAAATATAAATTCAGATGCCGAAGGTCAAATATTTTTAGATAAGATGTTTGCCTATGAAAGCCAACCTTGGGAAGGGAATTGGATGAAAGATGCCCTTCATTTAGGCGGAGGTGAAAATGCATCTGAACAACAATATATTCAAGGATATTTAGATACCCATTACCGCAGAATATGGGAAGGAATTCCCTTCGGAGGAAAGGTTTCCTATCAACAAAAATCTGACAATCCCATTCCAGGTTCTATTAGCACACAAGAGGTACGCAACCGGTTGAATCAAGGGGTTCATCATTTAACGTTCTTTGGACATTCAACCAATAATATTTTCGATATTGATATTAGAGAAGCAACTGAATATTCAAATTTTGGCAAGTATCCCTTAATCTTGGCAAACGGTTGTTATGCAGGGAATTTTACCTTAACTGGCAAGGGGTTTAGTGAACGTTTTATGTTAGAACCCGGGAAGGGGTGTATTGGGTATGTATCCTCTACTTCTTTGGGTTCCTTAATCGTGATGGGGGAGTATATGAAATCTTTTCATGAAGTTGTTTTACGCGATTCAATTGGCAAACCCTTAGGGCCAGCTATGCAAGAAGCTATTCGGAGATTTGTGGAAACCCAATGTGTTCAAGTTCCTTCCTGTCCAACGATTCGAAACCATGCCTGGCAGATATGTTTGCAAGGAGACCCAGCGATGGTACTGGCCTATCCTGAAAAACCTGATTATGAAATTAATGCTGGAAACTGGAGGTTTACCCCAGATCCATTTTCTCCCCAAGATTCTGTTACATTATCAGCAACCATCAGAAATCTGGGAAGAGCAACAGCCGATTCTATACCGCTTACTTTAAATCAAATTCCTCAAAGTGGAATTTTTCAGGGACAAGCACGTACCTATGGTCGAAAATTTAATAAACCCGTTTATAATATTGATACGTGTTTGATTTCTTTTCGTCCTGGGGATGATCGTCTGGCAGGCCTGAGCACTTTTACCCTTTGGGCAGATAGTAGTCAACAATTAAATGATGCAAATTATTTAAACAATACCTCAACTTTAAACAAAGTATTAAGTCGCCAAACTCCGGCTATTTTATATCCTCCGAACTTTGCTATTGTTGGTAATTCCACCGTTGAGCTCTGCGCATCTGCTTATCAAATGAGTGCTAGAAGTGATATTAACTATACTTACGAAATAGATACAGCATCAGATTTTTCTTCCCCATCCATCTTAACCTCCGGAAATTTAACAGGGCAAGCAGTATTGAATTGTTGGCAGGTGCCGCTCACCCTCCAAGAAAATCAAGTCTATTATTGGAGAGTGCGATTAACCGATGAACCCCAAGCTGGCTGGACTTATGGCTCTTTTCGGTATTTGAATGGGCAGTCAGGTTGGTCGCAAGCACGTATTCCACAGTATTTACAAAATGAAGTTTCTGGGTTGATTCCCCAAATCCCCAATGAACAATGGGCATTTACTTCTAGGCAAGCTCAGTTGACGGTTCAAACGCCAAGTTCAGGAACCGCTAGAATGTTGTGGGATGGGATAAAAGTGAGTAATAATGATAATCAAGCTACGGTTTTTAATGGGGTATGGTTAGCTCAGATTTCAGCGGATCGCTTACGTTTAGAAATTTCAGATCCTTTATATGGTAATTGGAAATGGTTTCCCATGCCCAGTAGTTTAGGGGCTTTGGGTCAAGCAATTCAACAAATCCCTACTGGAGATTGGGGTTTAATCTGTTCCCAACATAATCCCAGAATTGCCAGTTGGGCTAATGACCCTGCAGGCGAAAGCGCCTATCAAGCAATTGAATCTTTAGGGGGTCTTCAAATTCGTAATCTTTTAGATAATAAGCCTTATATACTATTTGGCAAAAAAGGCGGAGTAGGAAAAGAAATCCTACAACCTAATATTGGGATATATCTCGAGCTGGATACCCTTTTAACCGGAATTCAGGGGTATGGAGAAATCAAAGGTCCTCCAATTGGTCCTGCGAAAAACTGGCAACAAGCTAATTTCTATCCAGAGCTTTCAGAGCCATCCGATAGTTTGGTTTATGAAGTTTGGGCAAAAAATAGAAGTGGAAATGATTCCTTGATAACTATAGTGCAGCCTTCAAGCTTTACTACGGTTGCTCTTTCTAATTTATCCGCAACATTATATCCAAATATCTATTTTCAAGTTAAGGTAAAGGATGAAGTTGTAGTTACCCCTCCTCAACCCCGAATTTGGGAGGCTAGATTTATTTCACCTGGGGATGCAATTGTGAACCCTGCTGTATTTTTTAAGGTAACGCCACAGCCTGCTCCCGAGGGGGAAGAAATCAAAGTTTCTTTATCTATCAAAAACCCAACCCTTCAGGCAATGGATAGTATATTGGTTAGGTTTCAGCTATTGGTAAATCAACAAAGTTTACAGTTTTTAGGCCAAAAACGATATGCCCCTTTAGAAGCACAAAATAGTATTTTAATTGATTTTACCTTTCCAACACAAGGTATTTCGGGTCAACATACTTTAATTATTGAGGTTAACCCGAATGAGGATCAACCGGAATTATATGCATTTAATAACCTTTTATATTATCCGATACAGGTAGTTGGGGATAAAGTAAATCCAGTATTAGAGGTTAAAGTAGATGGAAGAAATATTCATACAGGTGAAGTTGTTTCTCCTACGCCGGAAATAATGGTTCAGGTAAAGGATGATAATGATAGATTTATATTAGATAGTATGGGTTGTTTTCGTTTATCATGGGAAGGGGTTGGGGGTTCAGATTCTTTGGTGCTTTTGCCTGGAAATCCTCAGGTTCGTTTTGAGCCTGCGCAGAACAACAAAAATCAAGCACGATTATATTATTATCCCGGGCCATTACCAGATGGGCTATATACCTTCAGAGCCATGGGGTATGATCGGTTAGGAAACCCTTCTGGAGAAGAACCTTTGGAGGTTAAACTAGAAGTAATTAATGCACGAACCTTAACGCCTGTGTTTAATTATCCCAATCCGTTTTCGACCCGAACCCAGTTTGTTTTTACGTTAACAGGAGATGAGCTACCTTCAATTTTTCGGGTAGATATTTATACTATTTCCGGAAGGTTAGTTCGGCAATTAGATTTAAGGGCCTGGGGAGATTTACATATCGGGCAAAACCTTAGCACTTTGGAATGGGATGGCACGGATGACTATGGTGACCGATTAGCGAATGGGGTTTATTTATATAAGGTTAAAGTAAAATATGCCGATGGGTCTCAGCCTTCGGCTCGTGCGGTTGGAAATATGGGTGATCTTTTTACCAATGGTTTTGGAAAATTAGTTATATTTAGATAGTCTATTATTATATAATAATTTGTATATTTTTAGTAGTATAAAACAATATAAAGATATAATAGATAGATTCTGAAAAGATATTTTTTTGTTCAAGTAAGGGTAGCTATTGAGTGCTCAAAATTTTTAGACGCAAGTAATTAAAAAATCAAAGGATTAATGCTTCTGTCAGTAAGGCATATAATTTTTGCCGAATCCTGATCTGTGGGAACGGTTTCGCCCTTCTTTTCAGTATCTTTGTGCTCAATTTTAGCACATGATTACAGTTTCCAATCTTTCGCTGCGATACGGCAAACGAGTTTTATTTGAAGAAGTAAACTTAAAATTTACACCCGGAAATTGTTACGGAATCATTGGGGCAAATGGGGCGGGTAAATCCACCTTATTAAAAATTATTTCTAATGAAATTGAGCCTACCACAGGTAATGTAAGTATAGATAAGGGTGCTCGAATGGCGGTATTAAAACAAAACCATTTTGAGTTTGATGAATCTCCTGTTTTAGAAACTGTAATTCGAGGACATCAAAAATTATGGACCATCATGCAGGAAAAAGAAGTGCTATATGCAAAGCCAGAATTTTCTGTAGAAGATGGGGAACGTTTAGCACAATTAGAAGCAGACTTTGCGGAGATGAATGGATGGAATGCCGAATCGGATGCAGCCATGTTATTGTCCAACCTTGGGATTGGAGAAGCATTACATTATCGGCAGTTAAAAGAATTGTCTGGGCCGGAAAAAGTTAAAGTTTTATTGGCGCAAGCCTTATTCGGAGGCCCCGACATATTGTTACTAGATGAGCCCACCAATGATCTCGACGTTAAAACCATTTCTTGGCTGGAAGATTTTTTAGCAGATTTCCCCAATACAGTTATTGTAGTATCACATGATCGTCACTTTCTGGATTCTGTTTGTACACATGTGGCAGACATTGATTTTGGGAAAATCTCTATCTATACTGGTAATTATACCTTTTGGTATGAATCAAGTCAATTGGCTTTGCGACAGAGGTCTGATCAGAATCGAAAATTAGAAGATAAACGTAAAGAGTTATTAGATTTCATTGCCCGATTTAGTGCAAATGCCTCTAAATCTAAACAAGCTACAAGTCGTAAAAAGGCATTAGAAAAAATTAACATTGAAGAAATTCGACCTTCGAATCGTAAGTACCCCGCAATTATCTTTAAACCTGAACGCGAACCAGGGGATCAAATATTAACCGTACAAAACTTAAGCGCCAAAGTAGAAGGGGAATGGGTGTTTTCAGGGTTAAATTTTTCGCTTCAAAAAGGGGATAAAGTAGGATTCATTACGCATCATCCCTTAGCGATTTCAACTTTGTTTAAGGTATTGACCGAAGAAACTGCCCCGGATGCAGGAGAGTATAAATGGGGCGTGACCATACGCAAAGCTTATCTTCCGAATGAAAATGCACATTACTTTCAATCCGATTTAAACTTAATTGATTGGCTACGTCAATTTTCAACCGATAAGGATGAAACCTTTATTCGGGGGTTTTTAGGTAAGATGTTGTTTTCGGGAGAGGAATCATTGAAAAAAACATCAGTGCTTTCGGGCGGGGAAAAAGTGAGATGTATGCTTTCCCGATTGATGTTGACTTCTCCCAATTTATTGCTCTTGGATGAACCCACCAATCACTTGGATTTGGAGTCTATTACAGCATTTAATAATGCATTGGTAGATTTTAAAGGAAACGTATTACTTACTACCCACGATCATACCTTTATGCAAACCGTGTGTAATCGGATTATTGAATTATTTCCAGGCGGTTTTATTGATCGTCAAGTAACCTATGACGAATATTTAGGAAATCCTCAGATTCAAGAACAAAGGGTTGAACTGATTCGAGCTTCCCAGAAAATGGCAGTCTGACGAATTGAGGATAACTGGATTTTGAGGTTTACTAGAACCTGTGGTATCTTAGATGCATGAAGCTTACACTAAAAGGAATCGGGTTATTGTTTTTACTGGTATCTCTTTCCTGCAATAATGAAGTAGAATTAAATGCGCCGGCTAAAAATATTTTGATTGTATATGGAGTATTGAATCCTGATGCAACTGAACAATACATTCGCATATCCAAAGTATTCACAACTGAAACCAACGCGATTAATTATGCTTCTACTCAGGATGTGAGCTTAAACTCCTCTCAGGTTCAGGTCTACTTGAATGGGGTAACCCTTCGGGATACAGTATTAACTCGTTCGAGTGGAACCTTTACTGCGGGAATGCGGGTGTTTAAAATTACCGATGCTGAATTAGATATTGTACCAGGTAGTCGTTACCAGTTACAGGTTAATTATTTGGAAGATCCTGGTGCGTCGGTATCTGCATATACCACGGTTCCCTTTAGACCTTCAGTTATTCAGCCTATCACTCCTACCTACACGCAAGGAGGATTAAATATGCGGAACTATCCTTTAGAAATTGAAAAGAGCTTTAAACTTTATATTAGAAAAAGCCAATATGCAAAAGGATATGAAGTAAGGATGACCTTAAATTTCTTTGAAAATGGGCTTCCCAGAGCTGAAACGTGGTTTGCAAATTCTAGTAATTATTCTGTTTGTACTGCAGATGCTAATTCCCAATGTTTCGACCTTAGAAATGGAATAGGATATGCATTTTTTAAAGGAAAGATGTCGTATTCTCCCTTCCCTAATTATTATACGATGATTGATACTCCACAGATCGTTCAACAACCCGAGATTGCGAGACTGAATCGTTCCTTTCGAGTGCATATAACTGCGGTTGATACTTTCCTACAAACCTATATGGATGCAGCAAGTGCAAATACCTCTTCTTTATCAACGAGTTTTTTAGAATATTCAAATGTTAAAGGAGGATTAGGAATTTTGGGCTCTTATTCAGAGGGGGAGGCTTTTTATGATTTAAGTCCTTGTTCAATGTTTTTGTTGGGAATAAACAATACTCCTAGGCCTGCAACGGCCTGCAAATCACCTAACTGACAGTATGGCAGGGCGCCTGTCTAGATAAACAGGGTTTTGTTTTTTTGTAGTATATTGATAATCAGTGTTTTTTAGTTTAACCTGCCAACAGAGGTAGGGTGGCATTGGGCTTGTTTGCAGGGCGGAGGCTTTAAGTGGGTTTAAAGCTTTAAAGTAATAAATAGAAAAGTTATGGGAAAAATTATTGGAATTGACTTAGGCACAACCAACTCATGTGTATCTGTAATGGAGGGGAATGAGCCGGTGGTGATTGTCAATCAGGAAGGAAAGCGCACTACCCCATCTGTAGTAGCTTTTACAGATGACGGAAAAGGAGAACGTAAAATTGGGGATCAGGCCAAGCGTCAAGCGATGGCAAATCCTAAACATACCATAGCATCCATCAAACGATTTATGGGTCGTAACTATGATGAGGTGAAAAGTGAAATTAAAGATGTTACTTATGAAGTAATTCGGGGCGATAATAATACTGCCCGCGTGAAAATTTCAGATCGCATTTTTACCCCTCAGGAACTTTCTGCTATGGTACTTCAGAAGTTAAAGAAGGCAGCAGAAGATTATTTGGGCTACGAGGTGAAAGAAGCGGTTATCACTGTTCCAGCTTATTTTAATGATGCACAGCGCCAGGCTACCAAAGAGGCTGGTGAAATTGCTGGTTTAGAGGTTAAACGTATCGTTAATGAGCCTACTGCCGCCGCACTTGCGTACGGCTTAGACAAGCAGAACAAAAGCATGAAGATTGCCGTTTTCGACTTAGGCGGCGGAACCTTTGATATATCCATCTTAGAATTAGGAGATGGCGTTTTCGAGGTGTTATCTACAAATGGAGATACCCATTTAGGGGGAGATGATTTCGACCGTAAAATCATAGATTGGATGGCGGATGAGTTTAATAAAAAAGAAAACATTGACCTTCGCAAAGACCCTCGTACCCTTCAACGTCTTAAAGAAGCGGCAGAGAATGCTAAAATTGAGTTATCTAATCAAACTCAAACCGAAATCAATTTGCCGTACATCACTATGACAGATCAAGGTCCTAAAAACTTAGAGTTGACCTTGACCCGTGCTAAGTTTGAACAATTAGCAGAGGATCTGTTTAAACGTTGTATGGAGCCTTGTAAAAGTGCGCTTAAAGATGCCAAGCTCTCTATCAATGATGTGAATGAAGTGATTCTGGTAGGTGGTTCTACCCGTATTCCTAAGGTACAGGATATGGTTAAAGACTTTTTTGGCAAGGCCCCAAACAAGTCGGTGAATCCTGATGAAGTAGTAGCGATTGGGGCTGCCATTCAAGGGGGAGTATTATCAGGGGATGTAAAAGGGATCGTATTGTTAGATGTTACGCCTTTGTCTTTAGGTATTGAAACTATGGGCGGGGTGATGACACGGTTAATTGATTCGAATACCACCATTCCTACTCGTAAAACAGAAGTGTTTTCTACCGCCTCTGATAGCCAACCTTCGGTTGAAATTCATGTGTTACAAGGAGAAAGACCTATGGCAACTGACAATCGTACTTTGGGACGATTCCATTTGGATGGTATTCCCCCAGCACCCAGAGGCGTTCCTCAAGTGGAGGTAACTTTCGATATTGATGCCAATGGTATTTTAAGTGTAACGGCAAAAGATAAGGCTACCCAAAAAGTTCAAAATATACGCATCGAAGCTTCCACTGGATTAAGTGATGCAGAAGTTGAAAAGATGCGTAAGGAAGCTGAACTTAATGCGGAGGCAGATAATAAGCGTAAGGAGGAAGCTGAAAAGTTAAATCAAGCAGATACCTTAATCTTTACTACAGAAAAGCAACTTACTGAATTCGGCGCTAAACTTTCTGAAAATCATAAATCTTCAATTGAAGGAGCTTTAAAGGAATTAAAAGAAGCCCACCAACAAAGAGATTTACCTAGAATTGATGCATCTTTAGCTGCCTTAAACGCTGCCTGGAATGCGGCTTCCCAAGAGTTGTATCAAGCACAAGCGGGTGCTGAACAGCAGTTTACTGCTCAGGAAAACCAGCCTGCCGGAGATGCAAATCCTAAAGAAGGAAAAGTGGATGATGTAGATTATGAAGAAGTAAAAGAGGATAAAGCGTAAGTATATCCTAAAATCAGGAAAGCGACAGGAAAACACCTGTCGCTTTTTTTTTGGTTAATCTAAAGTTAGGATAGATTAATTTGGCAGATATGTTTTCCTTAAACACTGCAGCCATTCTTGAAAACCTGAGAGGAAGTGATTCTGTACAAATATTGTCGGAATACGAGTTTCAAAAGCCAAGGTTGGCACATAAAATACGTGGTTCCAGATGGTTAGTGGCAGGAGGAGCTGGTAGTATTGGTGCTGCTTTTATTGAACAATTGTTTTCGTTTCAACCCGAGTATGTTTCAATTGTGGATCCAGACGAAAACCGATTGGCAGAATTGGTGCGGGATTTACGCAACCGATATCCGGGTGAATTCTTAAGGGGATTACGAACGTATTCCATAGGGTTGGGTGACCCTTGGTTTGAGGATTGGTTGCAGGGTCAGCCTACTTTAGATTATGTGGCTAGTTTTGCTGCTAGAAAGCATGTTCGAGCGGAGCGAGATCCTTGGTCGGCACAGTCGATGTTGTTTACCAATGTTACTGCACATACCCAATTTTTAGAAACTTTAACTTCAAGAGCAGGTGACTTGCAAAATGTTTTTATCGTTTCTACCGATAAAGCTGCAGATCCCTTAAGTTTAATGGGCGCATCAAAGCGATTACTAGAAAAAATCCTGTTTGGGTATGTCAATCGGTTTCCAGTAAGCACCAGCAGATTCGCCAATGTGTTGTTTTCAGCAGGAAGTTTAAGTGAAGCATTTTTGTTTCGTTTACAAAAAAAGCAACCCATAGCTTTTCCTGAAGATATTCAACGGTATATGATTAGCCGTGAAGAAGGTGCCGCTATTTGTTTAATGGTTGCTGTGCCAAATTCAACATCGGCAATTGTATATCCGAAAGATTTACCCCGTCATGGTTTTTTACCCCTAGCAAAAGAAATCTTATCTCAATTAAAACTTACGGGAAAATTGTATGCTTTATCAGAACATTCACGGGCATTGGATATTTTAGATAGAAATTTAGAAGAAGGATATTGGCCGCTGATTGCCACAAATACCCAAACAGGAGGTGAAAAAGACCAAGAGATTTTTTTTGAAGAATCCGAAATTCAATTAGAGTTTCCGATTAAATGTTTTGGGGCTGTTCAAGGTTCACCCTTACAAGACACAGAAATGGATTTTACAAGGCCACCTCACGAATGGTGGGACAAATTACCTGAGATTTTTCCAGGCTTTAATTTGCCCGACTACTCCCGTCCTTCTTTGGATACGAAGATTTGATAAATTAAAATATAATATTAAATCATATAATATAATAAAATATTATACATTATTGGCTCAGATTAATTTATCCTACAAGTAAGCGCGATGGGTTTTTCAAGGGGTTGCAATTGCGCGCGTAAGGCTAAAATTAATTCTTCCCATTGTTTATTGGTAAAACCATCTGAAGCTTCTAATTGAACTAAGTAGTTTTTATATGTCCACAAAAAACAAGGGGGGTTAACCAATTTTTCTTTTTGAATTTCTTTATCTCGACAATATAGATTAAAGGTTTGTCGGGCAAATCTTTGATTACTAAAGGTGAGTAAGTATACCGAAACCATCGGAGCTATACTATCTGCGGGAATTTGGGTGTTTGTATAAAACATACGACTAACACCTCTTACTTTTTTCCAAGATGGATACGGGATTTTTTCCCCTGATACAGGTTGATACCGTAATCCAATTCCTTGCAATTCTGGATAGGTAATAGACATCCAACTTCGAAAGCCCTCTAATCGAAGTAAAATGGGTGATGCTTCCGCATGGGGGTCTCCTGATAAATTGCAACTATTGAGGAGATACCCAATAAGGCATAAAAGGCTAATCCTAATTAATTTATGCCTTGAAACCATTGGTCTGCAATTTCCCAATTTACTTGATTAACCTCTGTAATATTGGCACAAAGCTGATCCAATAAGCGATCTTGTACTGCTCCTTTTTCTTGCGCAATATGATATGGAATGGTGCTAAAGGAAACCAAGGCATATCGGGAAACAAAATGCTGAGGATACCTTTGCTCCAGTTGTTGTTCAACTTTTTTCCTGAGCAAAAATTCAGGATGGGCAACCTTATCCCGCATTTCGATAAAATTTTCAAGTGCCATATTCGCAATTGCATCTGCATTTGGTTTACGGGATTTACTAAATGCCTGAAAACATTGTGACCAATTATTTGGATATTTTTCTATCCATTGATCTAATTCAACACAATCTTCAAAGGAGCAATTCATTCCTTGTCCAAAGAAAGGAACTACTGCATGAGCAGCATCTCCTAACAGCACAACCTTATCTTCATAATTCCAGGGGTCGGATTTAACCGTAATCAAACTTGCGGTAGGGTTATGAAAGAACTCTTGCGTTAAGTTTGGCATTAAAGGAACTGCATCTGGAAATTCACTGGAGAAAAATTCAAGTACCTTCTCTTCCGTATTTAAATCATCAAAGCCATGGGTACCTGAATAGGGGAAGAACAAAGTACAGGTAAAAGTACCATCGGGATTGGGTAATGCGATCATCATAAAAGAACCTCTTGGCCAAATATGTAATGCATTTTTTTCTAATTGAAATCCTCCATCAGGTAGTGCGGGAATCGTTAACTCTTTATAACCATGTTCTAAATAAGATTGAGAATAATTAAATCGTCCGGCTTTCATCATATCCATTCTTAAAGCAGAAGCCGAACCATCCGTTCCGATCACGGTTTGCCCGGTAACGTTAACAGCTTCTCCATTCTGGTTTTCCAGATGTGCCGTTCCGGAAGCCAAATCAATACCCGTGCATTTATGGGTAAAGAAGATTTCCACTCCGGGTTGGAGTGAAGCAAGGTCCATGAGTTTTTTATTTAATTCTCCACGTGATACAGACCAGATTACTTCATTTTCTTTTATTCCGTAGGGTTGAAAACTAAGACTACTATCTTTTCCATGAATCATTCTTCCTTTCATGGGGATAGCGAGTTCCATGATTTCATCCAACATTCCTACTGCTTTAAGCGCATGTATGCCTCTTTCAGATAGGGCCAGATTAATCGAACGTCCGGCACTGAGGGAATGTTTACGCATATCAGGTCTGCGCTCATACAGGTTAACTTTATATCCTCGGCGGGATAGAAAGATGGCTAACAAGGAGCCAGACAAACCCGCTCCAATCAAGACCACAGGTTGTTCATTTTTCATGAGAATTGAGGTTTAAATGTTAGGAAAAGTACCAATTGGGTGAAGGATTTTACAAAGAGGAATTAATATCTTTAGTTATTATATCAATTAATAGATTCGCAAACCGAAATACATCTGTGAAAGAATTATACAAAGGCACAGGGGCAACTCTAATCACATCTGGGAATCGCCAGTCGGCGATAACGCCTTGTTGGGTTAATTGATGAAACCATTGTTCACCTCTATCTTCTGGGGTTCTGATGGATAGTTGACAACCTCTTCTTTGCGGTTCTTTAGGCGTTATAATTTCAATAGGTAAACCCTTAGATTCTTTAGCGGTTAACAATAGAAATTCCAGATAAGCCGTAAGTTGTTTGCTCTTATTCAATAAGGCAGGCATTCCTGCTTCCATAAACAATTGGTAGGAGGCTCTAAGGGCAGCCATCGAAAGAATTGGGGCATTGCTCAATTGCCATGCTTCAGCGGTTTTCATAGGCTCAAAAGTAGGGCCCATTTTAAATCGGGTTTCTACTGTATGGCCCCACCATCCCTCGAATCTTGGAATATCTGATTTGCCTAAGTGACGCTGATGAATGAACACACCTCCCACTCCACCAGGGCCTCCATTCAAATACTTGTAAGTGCACCAAGCAGCAAAATCAGCAGCAGAATCATGCAGATTAAGTTCTACATTTCCTGCCGCATGGGCAAGATCAAATCCAATCTTAGCGCCTGCTGCATGTGCAGCCTGCGTAATCCTTTTAAGATCAAAAAACTCTCCTGTGTAATAATTTATTCCGCCCCATAATACCAAGGCAATTCTATGTCCTTCTTGTGCTAAGAATGCTTCAATATCTTCAGTTCTAAGGCAAGTTTCTCCGGGTCGTGGGCCTAATTCTAATAAATGGGTTTTGGGGTCATACCCATGAAATCTGAGTTGAGATGCAACAGCATATTGGTCAGAAGGGAAGGCTCCTTTTTCAATGAGAATACAAGGTCTTTCAGGGGTAGGTTGATAAAAAGAAACCATTAACAGATGAAGGTTAACGGTTAGGTGGTTCATGTGAACAATTTCTTCGGGAAGGGCACCTACCAAGGTAGCTCCGGGCTCAGTTAAAAAGGTATGATAAGGCAACCAAGGATGCCTAGCTTCAAAATGCCCTTCTACCCCTAGTTTTGCCCAGTCTTCTAATTCTTCCTGAATATAACTAGCGGTTTGAAGAGGTTGTAACCCTAGAGAGTTTCCACATAAATAAATAACCGGATTTCCGTTTAGTTTGGGATGATGAAACTTGTCTCTAAATGCTTTCAGGGGGTCTTGAAGATCCGCTTCAGAGGCATAGGTGGCCTCAGTAGTAAATGTATTCAGATTCATGGTTCTGCAGGAGTAATGCTATGAACAGGAAAGATAACAGGCCTGGAAGGTGTTGCATCCGCAATAAAAGAAGCAGTTTGTAGCGACAACAAATAATTGCCATCCTCAGCTTCCGCTGGAATATAAACCATTTCTGTAATGGTTCTTTGGGAAATTTGAAGAGGTGTTTCATGTCCCTTTTCAGGTAATTGAAACCAGATTCTATGGTTGGAAAGTAGGCCCTCATCCCACAATCGATCAATAGAAGGAAAATCTACGAGGAGGTGCTTAAGCCCGGTATTGGATAGGGATTGCATCGCTTCATGAGAAAAATAGGGCGAAGGTTTTTCTGCATAATTCCAATATTTTTTTTCTAAGGGATTGGGTAAAGTACGGATTATTAATGCCTCACATTCGGGAAGAATTCTTTCTAGCGCAGATTGTAAACTAGAAAGAGTAATGATCCAATCTTCCGGATTAGGGTTCGGGGTATAGGTTTCATGGGTATTCATCCCAGAAACGGGAGTTAGGGTAATTAATACCGCCGGAACAAGTAGGGGCTTAAAAAGCAAGGGAACCTGCACTCGTTCAGCGGTTAGATGACCTATCCCTTCAGTATGAGTTCCATTACAATGTGGAATAAATGAATAAACTTCAAAATTGCAGGATCCCCCTTTTCTTACATCTCCTATAAATTCACCTGCTTGAAAAGCTTGGGCAGAAGCATACGGAACCCCATAAGTATTGGGTTGATTTCCATAAAAATCTAGGGGGATAGAAATATCTATTCCAGCTGATAAGTCACTGGTCAACTTAATAGTATCATATTCTAGGACAATCTTTTTCATATGATACCTTTAATTTTATTTACCAATTGGGTTGTAGAAAACCCAGGGGTGAGCGGAATCGTAATTACCTGACCTCCATTAGCTATGACGGTACTTGCACCCACAATTGTGTCAGGTGTGTAATCATCTCCTTTTACCAATACATCTGGAACAATTAGATCAATTAATTCAGCCGGAGTGTCTTGAGAAAAAGGAATTATCCAATCTACAGATTCCAAAGCGGCAAGTACGCGGATTCTTCCCTCTAAAGGCACAAGGGGGCGTCCAGGACCTTTCAATCGTGAAATTGAATCGTCGGTATTAATGCCTACCCATAAAAAGTCGCCTAAGTTTTTGGCTGCTTCTAAATATTCTACATGTCCTTTATGGAGGATATCAAAACATCCGTTGGTAAAGACAATCTTCTTCCCTTTAAAACGCAGTCTATTAACGGTCTTGAGAATATGATGCGGATCAGTAAGTATTTTATTTGCTGCGGTATAAATCATGAGTTGGGTAAATCAAAACAAAGGTAAGTAACCCTTAGGAGGAAGTCGAATAAATTGGAATATGTTTGAACCCTGTAAATTTGTGCTATGCATATTTTTATATTAGGCTCTGGAGCCCGAGAACACTGTTTAGCTTATTATATTTCCAAATCTCCCATGGTTACCCAGCTAAGTGTTTGGCCAGGAAATGCGGGTACGAATAACTGGAATATTCCTAAACCTGAGTCCATAGAAGTTTTAGATTGGATTGTATCCTTGCATGTTGATTTTGTTTTATTGGGATCTGAGGATGGGTTGGTGAAGGGATATGTGGATTATTTGCTGAAGGAGGGCGTATTAGTATTAGGTCCTAATCAATCCGGTGCGAGATTAGAGGGGAGTAAGGCTTTTGCAAAAACTTTTATGGAGCGGCATCAAATTCCAACGGCTACCTCCAAGGTCTATACTCGTCAGGAGCGTTTAGAAGCAGAGGCATATATCGAACAGCATCCTTTACCCATTGTTATTAAGGCGGATGGTTTGGCTGCAGGCAAGGGGGTTACAGTTGCTATGGAAAGAGAGGATGCTCGGCAAGCTTTGAGGCAGTTATGGGAGGGAAATGTATTTGGTGCTGCAGGGGATCAGGTTGTTGTTGAGGAATTTCTAAAAGGTCGGGAAGTTTCCGTTTTTGTGTTAACAGATGGCAAGCGATATTGTGTACTGCCGGAGGCCATGGATTATAAACGCGTAGGGGAGAATCAACAAGGGCCCAATACCGGTGGGATGGGAGCAATTTCACCCGTACCGTTTTTTACGGAAAATGTAAAAAAGTATATTATAAATAAAGTTATTGAACCTACCATTCTAGGATTGCAGAAAGATGGGATTGACTATCGGGGGTTTATATTTATTGGATTAATGGTAGATGGGGACCAGGCTTCTGTGGTAGAATATAATGTAAGAATGGGTGATCCTGAAACGCAAGTTGTTTTTCCAAGAATTGGGGAAGATTGCCTTCCGATGTTATTGGAAGCTGCAAAGGGGGAGTTGACCAAAACTGAAATACAGGTAAAGCCAAATTGCGCAATTACTACTGTAGTGGCTAGTGCTGGGTATCCCGGTGCTTACACAAGTGGTTTAGAAATAGAATGGCCAAACGATATGCCTGCAGGGGTTCAAGTATTTTGTAGTGGGGTTACCCAAAAGGGAGATCAAAAAGTTACCTCTGGAGGTAGGGTTGTTTCCGTTACTGCTATAGGGAAGACTTTAGAAGAGGCCTCTATACTTAGCCAAGAAACCGCTAAAAAAATTAAATTTGAAGGCGCTTTTTATCGGAAAGATATAGGGAAGATTTATGGGGATTAAATAAACGTATATATAATATAACAAGTATAATATATAACAAGTTTATTAATTATGGGGAATTAAACTACTGGGTAAAAGAATAAATTCACGAGCAGCATGGATAATTCCGGCGGTATCGTAATCACATTCTTTATATAATTCTTCTTGGGTTCCATGTTCGACCCAACGGTCGGGGATTCCCAATCTACGCACCAATGACCTATAGCCATGGTCGGCCATAAATTCCAGAACAGCACTCCCCATTCCTCCTTGTAGGGCAGCATCTTCTAGGGTAAGCACTTTAGAGAAGGATTGAAATACTTCGTGCAAAAGTGAGGGGTCTAAAGGTTTAAGATATCGCAAATCATAATGCGCAACACTAAATCCTTCTTTTTCCAATTCTCCAATTGCTTTGGTGGCTAAGTTCCCGATGGGGCCGATAGAAAGTATGGCTAATTGATTTCCTGATTTCAGTTTTCGGCCAGTTCCAACCGGAGCAATTTCGAAAGGGGTTTTCCAATCCAGCATTACCCCATTTCCACGCGGATACCGAATGGTGAAAGGCCCTTGATGATGTTCTGCAGCGGTGAACATTAGGTTTCGCAATTCTTGTTCATTCATCGGCGATGCAATGACCATATTGGGCAAGCAGCGCATATAGGAAAAGTCATAAGAACCGTGATGCGTAGGGCCATCGGCTCCTGCCATACCTGCTCGATCCAAGCAGAAGACCACATGTAAATTTTGCAAGGCAACATCATGCACCACCTGATCATAGGCTCTTTGCATGAAGGAAGAATAAATATTACAGAAAGGGATTAATCCTTGTGTAGCTAAGCCTGCTGAAAAAGTAACCGCATGTTGTTCCGCAATCCCTACATCAAATGCTCTGGCTGGCATTTCTTTGAGCATGATGTTTAAACTTGACCCAGAAGGCATAGCTGGGGTAATCCCCATAATTCTTTCATTTTTAAGCGCCAGTTCTACAAGAGAATGTCCAAATACATCTTGATACCTTGTAGGTTTAGGACCAGAAACAGGTTTTTCAAAGGCTTTACCGGTTACTTTATCAAAATTAAAACTAGGGGCATGCCAAAGGGTTTGGTCTTTTTCGGCGGGAGCAAAACCTTTCCCTTTAACCGTAACACAATGTAGTATTTTAGGTCCGGGAATATGTTGAAGGTCTCTAAAAATTCGGATGAGATGATTTACATCATGTCCATCTACCGGACCAAAGTATCTGAAGTTTAGGGCTTCGAAAAGCATACCTGGACGCGACATAGTAGCCTTTAAGCCATCTTCAAGCTTAGAAACGATTGCTTGCGCGTTGGGGCCAAACTTGGATATCTTACCCAATAGATTCCATACTTCATCTCGTACCTTGTTATAGGTTTTTGAAGTGGTAATATCTGTTAAATATTCCTTCAAAGCACCAACATTCGGGTCAATAGACATGCAGTTGTCGTTCAGCACAACAAGTAGGTTGGCATTTTCTGTTCCTGCATGATTTAAGGCTTCGAAGGCCATTCCGGCGGTCATGGCACCATCGCCGATTACGGCTACAATTTGGCGGTCTTTTTCGCCTTTATATCTGCTGGCTACAGCCATTCCCAATCCTGCTGAAATAGAAGTGGATGAGTGACCTACTCCAAAGGTATCGTATTCAGATTCGCTACGTTTCGGAAAACCGCTAAGTCCGCCATACACTCTATTGGTAATAAAACGATCTCTTCTCCCTGTAATAAGCTTATGTCCGTAGGCTTGATGGCCTACATCCCAGATAAGTTGATCATAAGGGGTTTGATAGGCATAATGAATAGCGGTTGTTAGCTCTACCACGCCAAGACTTGCGCCAAAGTGGCCACCATAAATGGAAACATGTTCCACAATATAGGCACGAAGTTCGGCACAGAATTGAATTAAATCCTCTTCCGGAAGTTTTCTAAGGTCGCTTGGAAAATTTACTTGAGATAAAAGAGAGCCGGGCAGGATTGACATTGAAATTGCCGAATATGAAGTACAACTCTAAAGCAAGGAATAGCTAAAAAGTTCCGGAAGTTATGAAAAAAGGTGAAATATTAATTATTTCAGATGAGGGGTGATAACACTTGCACTTGAATGATCATAGACATATTTAGAGAGTTCGGCGATAATTTTTTCCATTTTAGGATAGGTATCTCCTTTAATCATAATGCACAAAAGGTAATCTCCAATGGCGCCATTTCTATAAATGATTCCACAATCATGTAATTGTCTGCCTACATCTGATTCTCTTTCCCCGAATTTATGGGATATTGTAGTATTAGGGGGAAGACCAGCTACAAGAGCATTTTTATATTCAACTTTCGACATGATTTCTAATGCTTGAGCAGAGTGAGTTCTGTTTAAATAGGTAGCATTAAATAGTATTCGTAGAAACGTTGCGTATCCTAATGCGCTTATGCCATATATACCAGGCACCTCATCTACACTTTTAAGGCCTAGGTCTTTGAACACATGTTTTAGAACATCAGGATCGATTGCGTTTTGGAGTATGGAGGCTGCATTATTATCGGAGTATATAATCATGTAATTTATTAATTCTTGAATTGAATAAAAATTTCCTTTAATTAAGGCTTTAGAACCTACAATTCTATTTGGATAAGGGGCAGGAATTTTATCATCAAAAGGGTATTTTACATTTGCCTTTTCAGGATGAATTTCAATAAATCTGTAAGCAGCAATCATCAAGGGTACTTTTAATAAACTTGCTGGGATATATTGCTCATTCTCATTTATTCCGGCCCATCTACCATCGTTAAGTTGCCTGAAATAAACAGATAAGCTGGTGATGCCAGGCGTTTTTTGTAGTTCGGCTGTTTTACTTTTTAATCCATCAATAAAGGAAGGACCGATTTCACCAAAATTGCCTTCACAATCCAACAAAGGATTAATAAACCTGTTTAATTCTTTATCTCCAATATCTCCAGGGTTGTTGCGGGTGTAGTGACTTGTATCTGTAATAACATTGTTTGAATGGGGTGTTTTTTTAGATTTGTTTTCTACCCAATCTGAAACCAGATAGCCTAAACAAAACATAATTAATCCAACAGAAATGGAGATTGCTAATAAACGACGGGTTTGATTCACAAGGAAAACAGAGTATGTGGCTTATATCAAAGGAAATGATCCAATGAATTATTTGTGGAGGGGCATTACCTTAATGAAACGCAAAATTACGGAATCCTTCTGGGTTGGAAATGATAAAAATCAGTAAACGCTACAGAATTGATTCAACTGTAATTATCTTATATTGAAAGGTTATTCTTGGGTATTGAACAAAGCCATAATCCAGAAAAAACAAGTAAGGCATTTATTAATAAAAGTTCGTAGCCGAGCGTGTATCCAGGTAAAATAGCAGATGCATACGATTGCAGGCCCACACAAATTATGGGGGCAGCACAAGCAATCCATGGAGTGAAATTGTCTTTTACTTTACGATGGGTGAATAAACCGAATGCAAACATGCCTAGAAGAGGACCATAGGTATATGTTGCCAAGGTTAACACCCAATGAATCACTTGTCCGTTTTTGTCCATGGATTGAAATTGATAGAACAGATTAATTATAATCCATAATGACAAAGCCATTCCCGCATGAACCCATTTTCTAACTTTTATGGAATTATTTATCTTATTTCTTTCAAATCCTAAAATATCAATACAAAAAGAAGTAGTAAGTGCAGTTAACGCACCATCAGCACTGGAATAGGCAGAAGCTGTTAATCCTAATAAAAACAAAGCAGCAAGGATTGGTATTTCTTTTCCTAAATAGTTCAAAGCCAAATAGGGGTACATGTGGTCTGTTTTAGCAGGCAAATCAATCTGATGTACCGCAGATAAATAATATAAGCCTGCCCCTAAAATCAAAAAGCCCACATTTACAATGGCGATGGCTACACTGAAACTTAGCATGTTTTTTTGAGCATCTTTTAGATTTTTACAAATCAGGTTTTTTTGCATTTGATCTTGATCTAATCCAGTCATTACGATCGCGATTAATGCGCCTCCTAAAAACTGTTTCCCCCAAAAGCTAGAGGAGTTTAGGTTCCAATCTATACACCTAAACCATTCGGGATGATGAGCATGAACTTCCATCGGAGAGGGTAAATACAAAATAGTTAAAACTAAGGCGCCCACTAAAAACAAGGATTGAAGGGCATCTGTCCAAACCAAAGTAGCCATTCCACCTTCAAGGGTATAGCCAAGAATTAGCAATAAGGTTAAAGTAACCGTAATACTAAAAGGGATTCCCCAATGTTGAAAAATGAAAGTTTGTAAAATATCTGCGACTAAGAATAAACGGGCTGAAGTTCCGAGCAGTCTGGAAAGAATAAAAAACCAAGATCCGGTTTTATAGGCTTTCATCCCTAAGCGTTCTAACAAATAGGTATAAATGGTAGTAAGTGACATTTTGTAATAGATCGGTAAAAGCACTCCTGCAATCACGGTGTATCCCAAGATATACCCAGCAACAACTTGTAGGTAAATCATGCCTTGCGTGCCGACCAATCCGGGTACAGAAATAAAGGTTACTCCAGATAAGGAATTGCCGATCATACCCCATGCAACTAGGTACCAGGGAACTTGTTTACCCGCTAAAAAGAAGGGGTTACTATCTGCGGGGCTTCCGGTTAGTTTTGATTTTTTTTGGGTAAGCCTTGCAATTAATAATAAGGTTCCTAAATAAGATATTAGTAATAGTGGTATCCAGAAGGGTAACATTGCGGAATGTACAGAATATTTGCATAAGTAAGATTACAGGTTAATAAAAATTTTTAATAAGTCACATTATTTCATAAACAATTAGAAATCAACAGTATATAAATTTCCAAAGCATGGAAAAACAAAATCCCTGTATTCACAATTCCAATTCCTTCCATTCGTTGGAATCTTATATGAAGTTTATGTTAAGATTTAGACAAATGGGGGGTATCATACGTGGAAATATAGAAACCTTATCTAATTTAGCTATAGAAAGAGTTAAAGTGTAAATCTAGTTGAGAATTCTATTCTTAGATTAAAGAGAGTTTTTAGGGATTTCCTTTTGCAATTTCAAATTCACTTACAACTTATTTCGTATGAAAAAGCTTTTACAAATTTCCTCCATTCTCCTGCTGATGTTAGTTTCGAAAGGGGCTTTCGCAAACTTCATCAATGTTCAAAACACGACCTTAACAGGTCAAAACACCACTGCCGGTTTAAATAACGTGGCAAACTTTATCCAAGTACAATACGATTTATCCTGGAACAACTCTTGGAGAGATTCTATCAATTGGGATGGTGCTTGGGTATTTGTTAAATACCGTATTGGTTCTGGTACCTGGACACATGCACATATAGATGCTGCAGGTTTTGTGAACGGAACAGGTACTTTGAACACTATTCGTGTTGCTCCTGCTACCATCAATACAGGTTATTTACCAGCTGCTGGGATTAACACCGGCGCTTTTGTTTATCGTGCGGCTGGGGGTACTGGTACTTTCAGTGTAACCGGTCAACAGTTACGTTGGTTGTATGGTCAACAAACCGTTACGGATGCACAAGCTTTAACGGCTCAATTACGTGTTTTTGCAGTGGAAATGGTATTTATTCCACAAGGAAATTATTTCTTAGGAGATAATAACAATACCGCTAATGACTTTTATGATGGTTCTTCTAGTGCGGTTCAAATTACGGGAACTGCCTTTTCTTCTACCATTTTTGCTTATAACCAAGGTTCTATGTCTGCAAGGGTTCATGGTAACTTAGGATTGGATAATAACAACGATGGTTTATTACAAGTATGGCCTACTGACAATTCAAACTTTCCAGCAGGATGGAAAGCATTCTGGATGATGAAATATGAAATTTCTCAAGGTCAGTATGTTGACTTCTTAAATACTTTAACTTACGATCAACAAACCACTCGTATGCCAGGCGGTAACATTAATACTGTGAATTTTAATATTCAATCTGGTACAACTACGGACAACAACCGTTATACGATTCGTATCGGTACTACCGGGACATCCAATACAGTACCTCGTGTATTTATTACGGTTCGTCCAGATCGTGCTAATAACTGGATGAACTGGCAAGACGGAAGTGCTTATGCTGATTGGGCAGGGTTACGTCCACATACCGAGTTAGAGTTTGAAAAAGCAGCACGTGGTTTCTTGAACATTGTTTCCAATGAAAACGCTTGGGGTAACACTACTTTCACACAAGGAACCGCAATTAGTGGAACTGAAAATGGTACAGAAACCATAACTACCGTAGGTGCTAACTCAACTGACGTGAATTCGACCAAAACAGGTGGAGATGGTAACACAGGTCCAGTTCGGGTAGGTATTCATGCTACTTCTAGTTCTACCCGTACTCAATCTGGTGCTTCTTATTTTGGAGTAATGGATTTAACTTCTAACGTTTGTGAGATGTATGTTGGACTTACCCATACTCCAGGTCGTTTATACAGAGGGGATTCAGCTTTTTATCATGGAAATGGAATGTTGTTTTCTGCCACAAATGGTAACGGAGATGTTCCATTCTGGGTAGGAAACAATGGAACAGGAACTTTTGCTAACCCTGTTGGGCCAACTTTTACCCAGATTACTGGTGGATATGGAGCACATTATCGTGGATGTAATTCTGCCATGGGTTTTTCTTATTCTGATAACTATCGTACTGCCGACCGTGGTAGTGCAGGTACTGGTCAAAACTCTACCTCTAACTACTTTACAGGTATTGATAACAGCCGTTATTTTCAGACTGGATTCCGTTGTGGACGTACCCACTTTTAATCCCTGATAACTTAAAACAATTGCTTTAATACGAAAACTTCTGTCCGTTATATAGGTTATCCCAAATTGGGATAACCTATATAACAAGACAGGTTTTTAAATTGATTCCATTAGTTTGATAAGGTTTAGCCTACTTTATCTAAAGCATTAAAATCACCTTCCTTTTACCACAGAACAAAAGACTATTTATTACCAATCCTCTGAATCTTTTACTTACATATCTTTTACGTTTTCGATCACTTTCAGGATTGTTGTTAGGCATTGTTGGTTTGTTACCTGTTGTTATTTTAGGGCAAACCATTACTGTTCAACAACCCAATGGGGCAGAGGTGTTACCGGTAGGTACTACTTATACGATTCGTTGGAGTTCAGGATTTGTAAACAATGTTAGGATTGAATATTCTAGTAATAATGGAAGTACATGGGCTGATATCATCAGTTCCTACCCTGCGGTTGCAGGGTATTATGATTGGGTGGTTCCTTCTAACCTTACGGTACAAGGGATTGTAAGAATTTCTGACTTAGTCAATCCCTTAATTGTGGATGTGAATGATCAACCATTTTATGTGCAAGATGCTATTGCAAACAAATATTTGGGGGGTGCCCAAGATGGGCAAGTGTCAAGTTTTAATGCCAATCAAGCTTTACAATTATTAACGTTTCATAATGGGACTGCTTATGCAGCAGGAACCCAACAAGTTATTGCCTGGAGTGCCAACATAAATTCCCTCACTGTGGAAGTAGAGTGGTCAACCGACAATGGTAGCAATTGGCAATTGTTAGCTACTGCGCTACCTGCGAATCAAGGGCAGTTTGCCTGGACAATACCCAATCAATTGGGGCTTCAAAATCGAATCCGAATTTCGGATTCATCCTTTCCATTAGTTTATTCTGTAACCAGTGTTTTACCATTTGGGATTGTTTCTGAGGCACCTGAAAAGTTTTTTGGAGGAAGTCAAGATGGGCATTCCATGACCATCAATACTGCAAATTTAATTGTGATTGACAATCCTGTTGGAGGGGAGCAGATTCCTGAAAACAGTACTTTAAATATTTCTTGGGGAGCCAATCAGGTTTCTTCAGTTGACTTAGAATATAGCACCGACAATGGATCCAGTTGGTCAATGATATTAGGAGGGATACCGGGCAACCAAACGCAGTTCGCATGGGTGGTTCCACCGGGTAGCGTACCTTCCGCAAAAATTCGGGTGAAAGATGCTGGCAATCCTTCTACCTTTTATATTACCTCTGCCTTTAGTATTCGTTCGCTATTACCTGACCGTTATTATGGTGGGGCTTTTGACGGGCATAGTGTAAATCTTAATCAACCTGCATCTTATACCTTAACGGCCCCGCTTTTAGGAGATCAGTGGTTGCCAGGTTCTTCGGTTACGATTGCCTGGACGAGCGTCAATACAAACTTGGCCAATATTGATTATTCCATAGACAATGGTTCTACTTGGAATGTTGTTGCTACCAATATTCCGTCACAAACCGGAAGTATCCTTTGGACAGTTCCTAATGTTAATGCCATTAATACTGCCAGAGTAAGAATACAAGAAGCACAAGCACCAGCGATTTTTAACACGTCTGGTGCTTTTAGCATTTTATTAGAGTCCATACAAAAGTTTTATGGGGGTGGATATGATGGAGCAACCCTAGGCATAAATGCCAGCAGTGCCATAACAGTTGTATCTCCCAATGGCGGAGAGAATTTTGCAAATGGTTCAGTTCAAATGGTCCAATGGACATCCAATAATATTCTAAATGTTAGGTTAGAATATTCAAATGATAATGGTACCACTTGGCAATTAATAGTACCCTCTACGCCCGCTAATACAGGTTTTTATAACTGGACAATTCCAGTTCCACTGGCTCCACAAACCTTACTTAAAGTATCTGATACTGATAATCCTTTAACGGTTTTTGATATTAGCGATCAAACATTTTTTATTCGATCTGTTGCCCTTGAAAAATATTACGGAGGTTCCTTCGATGGGCAAGCCATGAATGTAAATCAATCCCCGTCTATCGTTGTATCCTATCCCAACGGGGGAGAACTTTTATATCCATACCAGCAAATCAACATTACCTGGAATGCCACGAATGTAAATTATGTTGATTTAGAACTCTCCACCAATAATGGTTCTTCCTGGGTATCTATTGATACGGGAATAGTTGCTCAACAAAGTATTTATCCTTACACGATTCCTTCTCTGGCAGGTCAAGGAAGTTGTTTGGTAAGAATTACGGATAGATTTAATCCCCTCATCAGAGATACCTCTAATGCCCTATTTACTATTTATTATAATGCTGATTCAAAAAACTTTGGAGGCATTAATGATGGTCATGTAGTAGATATAAATTCGGCTAACAATATATTGATGGTTAGTCCAAATGGAGGCGAGTATTGGGCGGAGAGTTCGATACAACAGATTCAATGGGCGGTGAACAATATCACCAATGTTCGTTTAGAATATAGCACGAACAATGGTACCAACTGGATTTTAATTTCTGCCAACGAGAGTGGACCGAATGGAAGCTATACTTGGCAAGTGCCCAGTACACCTACCGGTCAAGCTCGGGTGCGGGTGTTGGATGTGTTAAATCCTGGGACAGTTAGAGATATTAGTGATACTGTTTTTGTAATTGGTACCCCATTGAATGATAAGTATTATGGGGGTATTTATGATGGACATTCGATGAATGTAAGTCAAGCACCTACCATTACTGTAGTTAGTCCAAACACTGGTTCTGAAATATGGTATGAGGGGAATATTGTTCCGATTCAATGGAGTTCCGTAAATGTTAGTCAAGTAAATATTGAGATATCCAGCAATAATGGCAGTAGTTGGACAACGATAGATACCTCCATCATCGCAACGTTAGGTCAATACAATTGGCAGGTAAGTGGAAATTATACCCAGGGTCAAGCATTGGTGAGAATCAGCGACCGAAACAATCCTTTGATTACCAATGATACCAGTAATGCTCCGTTTACGATTCCATTTTATACTCAGGGTAAGAACTATGGAGGATCATTTGATGGAGGCAGTATAGATATCAATCGTTCCAATGCGGTATTGGTGTTGAGCCCTAATGGAGGCGAGAGTTTTGCGAATGGGTCGGTACAAGTGATTCAATGGATTAGTAACACAATAGATAATATACGATTAGACTATAGTACCAATGGAGGTAGTACTTGGATATTAGTATCCCCATCAGAACCGGGGATGAATGGTACTTATAGTTGGTCGGTTCCAGGCCCAGCAAGTGTTCAAGCCTTAGTAAGAGCATCGGATGTATTAAATTCTACAACCATACGGGATCAGAGCAACTCAACCTTTGTAATTGGCAGTGTATTGGCCGACAAGTATTATGGAGGTTCGTATGATGGCCATGCGGTGAACGTTAATCAGTCTGCCTCTATAACTGTAGTATCTCCCAATACGGGTAGTGAAGTATGGTATGAGGGGAATCAGGTAAGTATATTATGGAACAGTACCAATGTGGTGTTGTTGGATATCGAAGGATCTACGAATAATGGAAGTAGTTGGTTTGTAATTGATACGGCAGTAACCGCGGGTTCAGGTGCCTATACTTGGCAAGTAGGGAGTTATGCAGCGCAATCGAGTGCCTTGATACGCCTCACCGATAGAAGCAATGTGTTAATTCGGGATACCAGCAATTTAGGATTTACCATTCCATTATACAGTCAGATTAAGAATCAAGGAGGTGTTCAAGATGGTTGGTCACAGGATGTAAATGCTGCTAATATTATTCAAGTATTGAGTCCGAATGGAGGAGAAATGTGGGCTGAGAATTCAGTACAACAAATTCAATGGGCAGCAAATAATATTTCAAACGTAAGATTAGAATATACTACCAACAACGGAAGCAACTGGATATTGATTTCAGCGAATGAGCCGGGCAATACAGGCTCATATACTTGGGTTGTTCCGAGTTTTCAAACGAGCAATGCCCGGGTACGGGTATTAGATCTGTTGAATCAATCCACGGTTAGAGATATTAGTGATACCACCTTTGTGATTGGGATTGGTATTGCAGATAAGTATTACGGAGGAAGTTATGATGGAGCTGATTTTGGTACAGTGCAGCAGTCCACTATTACCGTAGTAAGCCCCAATATAGGTAGTGAAATATGGTATGAAGGCAATCCGGTAAGCATTACTTGGACAAACAATAACGTTAATCTGGTTAACATAGAAATCTCCAGTAATAATGGTAGCACTTGGGCAACTATTGATACTTCTATTAGTGCAGGACTTGGGCAATATACCTGGATTGTAAGTGGCAACTATAGCCAAGGACAAGCTTTAATTAGATTAAGTGATAGAGATTTTCCGATTGTCACTCGAGATACGAGCAACGCACCATTTACCATTCCTCAATATGTTCAAGATAAGAATAGAGGGGGTCAGGAAGATGGACATAGTCAAGGGGTAAATGCGAACAACAATATCGTAGTTCTCAGTCCGAATGGAGGAGAATATTGGGCGGAGGGGTCGACCCAAAACATACTATGGGCTGCGAATAATTTTTCGAATGTAAGGATTGAATACAGCACCAATAATGGTAGTGCCTGGCAGTTGATATCGGCGAGTGAGTTTGCCAATGTGGGTAGTTATAGTTGGGTAGTACCTACAACTCCAACGGGTCAGGGCCGCATCCGGATATTGGATGTAGTAAACCAAGGAACTATATTTGATCAGAATGATGCCGTATTTGTAATCGGTAGTACCAATTCCAACAAGTATCTGGGCGGAAGTTATGATGGACATTCCGTAGGACTTAATTCGGTAGCGTCGATAACGGTTACCAATCCGAATACGGGTTTTGAAGTTTGGTATGAAGGCGACCAAGTTCCGATTCAGTGGAATAGCGTCAACGTAGCCTTGGTTAATATTGAGATTTCATCCAACAATGGTAGCACCTGGACAACGATTGACACTTCAGTTACCGCAGGTGCAGGTCAATATACCTGGATATCTACTGGTAATTACACCCAAGGTGCTGCCTTCATACGGGTAAGTGATCGTAACAATAGTCTGGTTGCAGACACCAGCAATGTTGGCTTTACTATTCCGGTCTATGCTCAAGGTAAAAACTACGGGGGTTCTGGAGATGGAAATGCGGTAGATTTAAATACATCAAACAATATATTAACGGTAAGTCCGAATGGAGGGGAATATTGGGCGGAGAGTTCGATACAACAGATCCAATGGGCGGTGAACAATATCACCAATGTTCGTTTGGAGTATAGCACGAACAATGGAACGACGTGGATATTGATTTCTGCGAATGAGAGTGGACCTAACGGAAGTTATACCTGGCAGGTGCCCAGCACCCCTACCGGTCAGGCCCGGGTTCGGGTGTTGGATGTATTAAATCCAGGGACGGTAAGAGATATCAGTGATGCCAGTTTTGTAATTGGTACCTCATTGAATGATAAGTATTATGGGGGAGGATATGATGGTCATTCGATGAATGTAAGTCAAGCACCTACCATTACTGTAGTTAGTCCAAACACTGGTTCTGAAATATGGTATGAGGGGAATATTGTTCCGATTCAATGGAGTTCGGTAAATGTGAGTCAGGTAAACATAGAGATTTCGAGCAATAACGGGAGTAGCTGGACGACGATAGACACTTCGATTGTCGCTACGCTGGGACAATACAACTGGCAGGTAAGTGGGAATTATACTCAGGGGCAGGCATTGGTAAGAATCAGCGACCGTAACAATCCCTTAATTACCTTAGATACGAGTAATGCTCCATTTACGATTCCATTTTATACTCAGGGTAAGAATTATGGGGGTTCGTTTGATGGGGGAAGTTTAGATATCAATCGTTCCAATGCGGTATTGGTATTGAGTCCCAATGGAGGAGAGAGCTATGCGAATGGTTCGGTACAAGTGATTCAATGGATTAGTAACACAATAGATAATATACGATTAGACTATAGTACCAATGGAGGTAGTACTTGGATATTAGTATCTCCCTCAGAGCCGGGGATGAATGGGGTATATAGTTGGACGGTACCCGGTCCAGCAACTGTTCAAGCTTTAGTAAGAGCCTCGGATGTATTAAATTCTACAACCATACGGGATCAGAGCAACTCAACCTTTGTAATTGGAAGTGTATTGGCCGACAAGTATTATGGAGGTTCGTATGATGGTCATGCGGTGAACGTTAATCAGTCTGCGTCTATAACAGTGGTTTCTCCCAATACGGGCAGTGAAGTATGGTATGAAGGGAATCAGGTAAGTATATTATGGAACAGTACCAATGTGGTGTTGTTGGATATCGAAGGATCTACGAATAATGGGAGTAGTTGGTTTGTAATTGATACGGCAGTAACCGCGGGGTCGGGTGCCTATACTTGGCAAGTAGGGAGTTATGCAGCCCAATCGAGCGCCTTGATACGCCTCACCGATAGAAGCAATGTGTTAATTCGGGATACCAGCAATTTAGGATTTACCATTCCATTATACAGTCAGGTTAAGAATCAAGGTGGTGGTCAAGATGGTTGGTCACAGGATGTAAATGCTGCTAATATTATTCAAGTATTGAGTCCGAATGGAGGGGAAATGTGGGCTGAGAGTTCAGTTCAACAAATTCAATGGACAGCAAATAATATTTCGAACGTAAGATTAGAATATACTACCAACAACGGAAGCAACTGGATATTGATTTCAGCGAATGAGCCGGGCAATACAGGCTTCTATAGTTGGGCGGTTCCGAGCACCGCCACCGGTTTAGCTCGAGTTAGAGTTTTAGATCTATTGAATCAATCTACGGTTAGAGATATCAGTGATACAACCTTTGTGATTGGGATTGGTATCATAGATAAGTATTTTGGAGGAAGTTATGATGGATCTGATTTTGGTACCTTACAGCAGTCTTCCATTACAGTAGTATCCCCCAATACAGGAAGTGAAGTATGGTATGAAGGCAATCCGGTAAGCATTACCTGGACAAACAATAACGTTAACTTGGTTAACATAGAAATCTCCAGTAACAATGGTAGCACTTGGGCAACTATAGATACTTCTATTAGCGCCGGACTTGGTCAATATACGTGGATAGTAAGTGGCAACTATAGCCAAGGTCAAGCGTTAATTCGCTTGAGCGACAGAGATTTTCCGGTTACGGTTCGGGATACGAACAACGTACCGTTTACTATACCTCAATATGTACAGGATAAAAACAGAGGGGGTCAGGAAGATGGATATAGTCAAGGGGTTAATGCGATTAACAACATCGTCGTTATTAGTCCAAATGGAGGAGAATATTGGGCAGAGGGCTCGACCCAAAACATACTATGGGCTGCGAATAATGTTTCGAATGTAAGGATTGAATACAGCACCAATAATGGTAGTGCCTGGCAGTTGATATCGGCGAGTGAGTTTGCCAATGTGGGTAGTTATAGTTGGGTGGTGCCCTCAACACCAACAGGTCAAGGACGTATTCGGATATTAGATGTAGTAAATCAAGGAACTGTGTTTGATCAGAATGATGCGGTATTTGTAATTGGTACCACCAATGCCAATAAATATCAAGGAGGAAGTTATGATGGACATTCAGTAGGGATAAATGCTACTACCTCCATTACGGTTACCAACCCCAATACAGGTTTTGAAGTGTGGTATGAAGGCGACCAAGTGCCAATTCAATGGAATAGTGTTAACGTAGCCTTGGTTAATATTGAGATCTCTTCTAACAATGGTAGCACCTGGACAACCATAGACACTTCCGTTACTGCAGGTGCTGGCCAATACACTTGGATATCTAGTGGTAATTATAATCAATGGTCCACTTTTATCCGGATAACCGATAGAAGTAATGCCTTAATTTCGGATACCAGTAATTTGGGATTCAGTATACCTTTTTATGCTGCCAATAAAAACTTTGGGGGCAATGGAGATGGGTATTCACTGGATTTAAATACTGCTAACAACATCCTAACGGTTAGTCCGAATGGAGGAGAAACATGGGCAGAAGGGTCAACTCAAGTAATTCAGTGGTCAGTTAATAATATCAATAATGTACGATTAGAATATACTACCAATAATGGAAGTAATTGGATATTAATATCTGCAAGTGAAATAGGAAATTTAGGTTTTTATAATTGGTTAGTTCCTAGTACACCCACAGGTCAAGCACGTGTACGCGTGGTGGATGTGTTAAATCCAGGGACAGTGCGAGATGCGAGCGATGCTGTATTTGTAATTGGTTCTCCAATCGCAGATAAATATTTCGGAGGTAGCTATGATGGGCATAGTGTTAATATCAGTCAACCACCGGCGATTACGGTTGTAAGTCCAAACACTGGAGCTGAAGTATGGTATGAAGGCGGGTTAGTTACCATTCAGTGGACTAGTACCAATGTTAATCTTGTTAATCTTGAAGTATCTAGTAATAATGGTAGTTCCTGGGCAACCATTGATACTTCTATTTTTGCTTCTTTAGGTCAGTATACCTGGCAGGTGAATAATCAATACAGTCAAGGGCAAGCCTTGATTAGGATTAGCGATTCTAATAATCCTTTAATAACCAGAGACACCAATAATGTTGGGTTTACCATTCCATTTTATAGCCAGATAAAAAATACAGGAGGCGATCAGGATGGTTGGGCGATGAGTATTAATACTGCCAATAACCTGCAGTTGATTAGCCCCAACGGAGGAGAAAATTTTGCCAATGGTTCTGTACAATTTATTCAATGGGTTAGCAATTCCATTAATAATGTTCGGTTAGAATATAGCACCAATAGTGGATCAAGTTGGACTTTAATATCCGCAAGCGAACCCGCAACATTAGGGTCATATACTTGGACTGTTCCTTCTACAGCAACGAATCAAGCATTGGTTAGAATCTCTGATGTATTAAATCTCAATACCATTAGGGATACAAGTGCAAACTTATTTATCATCTCTTCTCCAATTGCTGATAAATATTATGGTGGAAGCTATGATGGACATAGCCTAAATATTAGCCAGCCGCCTTCCATTACAGTGGTATCCCCGAACATAGGTACTGAAGTTTGGTATGAAGGATCTTTGGTCAATATCCAATGGTCAAGTGTTAATGTTACGCAGGTGAACATTGAGATTTCAAGCAATAATGGCAGTAGCTGGAGTTTAATAGATACAGCAATTATAGCTTCACTAAGTCAGTACACTTGGCAATCAACTGGACAATATTCTCAAGGCCAAGCGTTAATTCGTATTAGTGATTATTATAATCCTGCTATAACACGAGATACCAGCAACGTTGGCTTTACAATACCATTCTATTCCCAAATCAAAAATTTAGGGGGAGACCAAGATGGATGGGCTCAAGCTATAAATAGTGCCAATTCATTACAACTCCTATCTCCTGATGGGGGTGAACGCTGGGCTGAGGGATCCACACAATTTATTCAATGGGCTAGTAATGGGTTGTCAGCAGTTCGACTTGAATACACAACGAATAATGGGTCGAACTGGATTCAAATCTCACCTACTGAACAAGCTACACTGGGTCAATATTCCTGGGCAGTTCCGTTTACATTTACCAACCTTGCAAAAGTTAGAGTTTCAGATGTTGCAAATCCAGGTACTGTATTCGATACAAGCACAACTGTATTTACAATAGGTACTTCTATCGCTGATAAAAATTATGGAGGTTCATTTGATGGACATGCCATGAACATTAGCCAAAGTCCATCTATTACTGTGGTATCACCCAATACGGGTTCTGAGGTATGGTATGAAGGAGGATTAGTAAATATTCTTTGGAATAGTGTAAATGTTACTTCGGTTAATTTGGAAATATCCAGTAATAATGGTTCTTCTTGGTCAACCATTGATACTGCAATTGTTGCTTCTTTAGGGCAATATACCTGGCAGGTGGCCGGTCAATATTCTCAAGGTCAGGCTTTGGTTAGAATTAGCGATAACGCAAATCCTTTAATTACCAGAGATACCAATAACGTAGCTTTTACAATTCCGCTTTATGTTCAAACAAAGAACTACGGAGGTGGACAGGATGGATGGGCGCAGGCAACAAATGCTTCCAATCAGTTGCAATTGATCAGTCCGTATGGTGGGGAATATTGGGCAGAATCTTCCACTCAAACAATTCAATGGGCTGCCAATGGTATTGCTCAGGTTAGGCTTGATTATTCTACGAATAATGGTAGTTCTTGGATATTAATTTCTGCAAGTGAGCCAGGGAATACGGGTTTCTATTCTTGGTTAGTACCCAATACTCCCACTGGTTTTGCTAAGGTTAAAGTATCTGATGTTTTAAATCTTTCTACGGTTTTTGATACCAGTATCACAGTATGGACTTTAGGAACTTCTTTGGCAGATAAGTATTATGGAGGTTCTTACGATGGATATGCTTCTAATTTAAATCAGTCTCCATCGGTAACGGTACTTTCGCCTTCTTTAGGAACTGAAGTTTGGTATGAAGGGGGATTAAATACCATCACCTGGACAAGCACAAATCTATCCTTCGTAAATATTGAAATTTCGAATGACAATGGATCCAATTGGACTACCATTGATACGTCCATCACTGCCTCTTTAGGTTCTTATACTTGGCAGGTTTCGGGACAGCCCGGTCAGAACAGTGTTCGGGTTCGGGTGAGTGATCGTAATAATCCTTTGGTGAATGATGTTTCTGATTTTGGATTTACCATACCTTTCTATGCACAAAGCAAAAACTTTGGGGGAACTGGAGATGGTTTCTCTATGGATAGAAATATCAATAATGGTATTATCGTAGTGAGTCCAAATGGAGGTGAACAATACATAGAAGGTACTACCGCTACTGTAGCTTGGGCTTCCAATTTAATTGATAATGTAAGGATTGACTACAGTACCAACAATGGTAGTAGTTGGAGTTTAGTTGCTTCGAATGTGCCTGCCAATTCAGGCTCTTATAGTTGGTTGATTCCTGGAACCCTTACGACCGCAGGTCGAGTGCGGATTTCGGATATGTTAAATCAAAACACGGTGTTAGATGTTTCTGACCAAGTGTTTTTTATTCATGTTCCTATTGTTGGTAAGAATTATGGAGGAAGTTATGATGGGCATGCTATGCAATTCAATCAACCGCCTTCTATTACCGTTACTTCACCAGTAGGTACAGATATTTGGTATGTAGGCCAAACGGTTACTACAGTATGGTCATCCAATAATGTTAATCTGGTTGACATTTCAATTTCTACAGATAATGGTTCCAATTGGTCTACAGTAGGGGCTGGAATTTCATCGGGTCTAAATCAGTTTTCTTGGTTGTTAGGTTCGATCGCAGGCAACAACAGTATTCGAGTACGGGTAGCTGATAGTAATAATCCATTGATTTTTGGATTAAGTGCAGCACCACATACTATTCCATATCAAGACACCTTAAAATATTCTGGTGGGGTTTACGACGGACATAGCTTTAATATTAATGGTGCTACCGCAATAACAGTTCTACACCCGAATGGTGGGGAGCTTATTGCAGAAGGAAGTACCCAAGCGATTACTTGGAATTCCAATGCAATTGATCTTGTAAATGTGGAGTATAGTAGCAATAATGGTTCCTCTTGGGTGGCTGTTGCAACGGGGGTATCTGGATATGCTGGATCGGTAAATTGGACTCCTACCGGAGTATCCACTACCGGATTAATTCGAATCACTGATCAAGCTAATCCTAATACCAGATTAGATTTAAGTAATGCGATATTCCAGGTAGTTGGCCCTATCGCTGATAAAAATTATGGCGGTAGTTATGACGGGAATAGCGTAAATCAATCGAATGGGGGAGCCTTAACAGTAGTTTCTCCGAATGGTGGGGAAGTGTTGTATCCTGGGGACTTAAGAAGTATTACCTGGAGTCAACAGAATGTTACTTTAATCAATATTGAATTTTCTGGAGATAATGGAACCACATGGTCAACCTTAGTATCTAATTTCCCAACTTCTCAAAATAGTTATACTTGGTTAGTTCCTGATTCAGGTTCAACAGCCGGTTTGATTAGAATTACAGATAGTAGTAATCCATTATTGCAGGATGTGTCTAATGCAATTTTCACCATCCCGCCCTATGTTGCCTCTAAGAATTTTGGGGGTAGTTTTGATGGGAACTCGGTTGGAAAATATCCTTCCGGAACCCTTACTGTTGTTAGTCCGAATGGAGGACAAAGTTTAAATCCGGGGGCATCGTTTGCAATCACTTGGAACTCCACAAATGTATTAGATGTCGCTATTCAATATTCTACTGATAATGGTTCTTCTTGGTTAGGGGTTATTGCTTCTACCCCTGGCCCTCCGGGCATTTTTACCTGGACGATTCCTTCCACACCCACTACACAGGCATTGGTTCGGATCAATGATAACAATGACCCGATTATCGCAGATACTTCTAACTTGGTATTTACCATTCAACAACAAGTTGCTGATAAATATTTTGGAGGACCCAAAGATGGTGGGGTTGTAAGTACTAATCAAAGTCCTGCCTTAGCATTAACAGCTCCTAATGGAGGGGAACAATGGGCTCAAAACTCGGTTCAAAGCATTACTTGGACTAGCACTAATATCAGTGACCTTAGATTAGATTACTCAACTGATAATGGTAGTAGTTGGTTGTTGATAGATTCTTTAGTGCCCGCTCCTGTAGGCGTATATGCTTGGACCATTCCTAGTACCCCTACCAACCAAGCTTTGGTCATGGTTCGGAATGCTGCTTCTTTATCTCAAGCAGATACTTCGAATGCGATTTTCTCCATCGGTTTTGAAACTACTAATAAATATTTAGGAGGCTCCGGACGTGGAGATGAAATGGATTTTAATGCCAATAGAAATCTTGTTTTAGTATATCCTCAGGCAGGTAATAATTTAACGCCCAATACACAAATTAATATTCAATGGACTGCGAATACCGTTCAGACCGTTAGTTTAGATTTCTCCAGCGATAATGGTTCTTCTTGGCTTTCGATTACTAGTGGAGTTGCTGCAAATCTGGAGCAATGGCAATGGACTGTACCTGCTGTAAATACTACGCTTGGGTTAATCAGAGTTAGAGATGTTCAAAATCTTACCTTATATGGAGATACAACCGACGCTCCATTCACTATTGCACTTCCTATTGCGGATAAATATTTTGGGGGTAGTTATGATGGTAATGCTGTATCTCAAAATCAGTCCTCATCATTAGTACTTATTACGCCAAACGGAAATGAAGTCTGGTATCCCGGATCTCAACAAAATATTACCTGGACTAGTGTGAATGTTGCGAACGTATTCTTGGAATATAGCACCAATACAGGCAGTTCTTGGATTACTATTTCGCCTTCAGAGGCAGCAGGGGCGGGACAATATGCATGGACAATTCCAGCCACTGCTTCACAACAAGCATGGGTTAGAATCTCAGATGCCCAAAACCTTACACTAGCGGATACTTCGAATTTAACTTTTGTAATTCCTCAAGAAGTTCAAACCAAATTTGCGGGAGGTGGTATGGATGGCCATGTAATGGATATACCTGTTTCAACCGCCTTACAATTACTTACGCCGAATGTTAGTCAGTTCCTTGCGGATGGATCGCAATATCAGGTTACTTGGTTATCGAATAATTTATTGACACTTCAATTGGACTTCTCCTCTAATAACGGAAGTTCTTGGACGACGATTACCTCAGGACTTGCAGCCAATTCTGAACAATATATTTGGACGGTTCCAAGTGTTTCTACTTCCTTGGGAAGATTGAGAATTTTAGACCAGTCTAATCCGCTTACCTATGTGGATGTATCCGATTCAACCTTTACAATTTTATCTCCTATTGCGGATAAATATTTCGGGGGATCGTTTGATGGACATTCCGTTAATAATTCAGTATTACCATCTATAACTGTCGTTCAACCCAATGGAGGGGAAATATTGTATCCTGGGTTGAATTATACTTTGACCTGGACAAGTTCAAATGTTGCTAACGTAGCTTTAGAATACAGTACGAATGCAGGGAGTAGTTGGAATTCCATATCTACAAGTGAACCTGCACCGTTAGGTCAATATGTTTGGACTGTCCCTTCAACCTATTCTCAAACTGCCTTATTGAGAATTACAGATGCATCCAATAACATCGTTCGAGATACTTCAAACTTGGTTTGGAGCATCCCTGTAGAAACTTCTGGAAAATTTGCGGGTGGAGGATTTGATGGTCAGGTAGTGGGTATTAATAATTCCAATGCTTTAACCTTAATTTCTCCTAATGGAGGAGAGATCTTAGCCGATGGTTCTCAGATTGCCATCAACTGGAGTGCAAATAATTTGCTGAATGTGAATCTGGAGTTTAGCTCAAATAATGGATCTTCCTGGTCATCCATTGCAACAAATCTAGTTGCGAGTTTAGGAACTTACATGTGGACTGTTCCTTCAGTTAATACATCATTGGGGCTAGTAAGGGTTTCAGATGTAAACAACCCTCAAACCTTTACTGATGTTAGCAATGGGGTGTTCTCAATCTTTAGTCCTTTGGCGGATAAATATTTCGGAGGATCGTATGACGGACATTCCGTAAATAATACAGTAGTTCCTTCCCTTACTTTGCTTACTCCAAATGGTAACGAGGTATTGTATCCTTCCTCCTTCTACAACATTACCTGGAATAACACCAATGTTACTTCAGTTGCCTTAGAATATAGCACCAATCAGGGAAGCAGTTGGGTGTTGATTTCCCCTTCTGAACCTGCAGCCCTAGGAACCTATACCTGGACAGTACCTAATACAGCTTCTCTTTTGGCATGGGTAAGAGTTTCCGATGCAAATAATAGTTTAGTTGCCGATACTTCAAATGCTGTATTTACGATAGCCCAAGAAGCAATAGCTAAGTATGTTGGAGGCTCAGGGGATGGTCATGCACTTTCCTTCAATGCTACCAATGCATTGGTATTAACCACTCCGAATGGAGGGGAAAACTTGGCTGATGGTGGTTTATACTCTATCACTTGGTCTGCTAATAACTTAGTAAACATTAACCTTGAGTTTACTTCAAACAATGGTTCAACTTGGTCATCCATTGTTACCAATACTCCTGCGAGTGCAGGGTCTTATTTGTGGACTATCCCAAGTGTAAATACATCCTTGGGTAGAGTTCGGATAACCGATGTGGTGGATCCCCAAACGTTTAGAGATGCTAGTGATACAACCTTCTCTATTTTTACTCCTGTAGCTGATAAATATTTTGGAGGAGGATATGACGGACATGCATTTAACATTAACCAAGTTCCTGCTGTTACTTTAGTTCAACCTAATGGTGGAGAGGTTGTATATCCAGGAACAGTTACCAATATTACTTGGACAAGTACAAATGTTTCAACGGTTTCATTGGAATATTCCACTAATCAAGGAAGTTCTTGGGTTTCAATATCTACTTCCGAACCCGCCCCAGTTGGTGTATACGCTTGGACAGTTCCGAATACTCCCACTCAGCTTGCTTGGGTAAGAATTACCGATAATACAACCGGGGTTATTCGGGATACCTCCAATGCTGTATTTGCTATAGGACAAGAAGCTCAATCAAAATACGCAGGAGGCTCGTTCGACGGCCATGGATTTGGAATTAACCTTTCTACTGCACTTACGGTTGTAAACCCGAATATTAGAGAGTCATTGGGAGACGGTGCTATATATTCAATAAACTGGCTTTCTAATAATTTACTAAGCGTTAATATAGAATTCTCGTCTAATAACGGTAGTTCTTGGAATTCAGTAGTTACAGGTTCGCCAGCAAATCTGGAAACTTATCTGTGGACTGTTCCTAGTGTAAATACTAGTTTGGGTAGAATAAGAATCTCTGATGTTACCAATCCTTTACTGTATACCGATGTTAGTGATTCAGCCTTTTCTATCTTTACCCCAATCGCGGATAAATACTATGGTGGATCTTATGATGGTCATAGCCAAAATGTAAACACACCCAACAGCTTGACATTGTTGACTCCGAATGGAGGAGAGACTTTATATCCAGGAAGCCAAACAACGCTTACCTGGTCAAGTACCAATGTGGTAAACGTATCATTAGAATATAGTACCAACCAAGGTAGTAGCTGGGTGTTAATCTCTGGGTCAGAACCCGCAATCTTGGGTCAATACGCTTGGACAGTTCCGAATACACCAAGTCTCACGGCTTTGGTAAGAATTAGCGATGCCACAAACTCTATTTTACGTGATACTTCGAATGCAGTATTTATCATTCCTCAAGAAGCAGGATTGAAATATGCAGGAGGATCGTATGATGGACATTCGGTAAATGTGAATGTATCCAGAGCCTTAACAGTATTATCACCGAATGGAGGGGAAGCGGTTGCCGATGGTTCTCAGTATTCAATCACCTGGACATCGAATAACCTAGTCGCCCTCAACATTGAGTTTAGTTCTAATAATGGTAGTACTTGGTCACCAGTAGTAACGAATACTCCTGCCAATACAGGATCCTATCTATGGACAGTACCGAGTGTGAATACTACCTTAGGTCGCATCCGAATCAGCGACTTAACCGATCCTCAAACGTATGTAGATGTAAGTGATACCACGTTTAATATCTTAGGTCCGATAGGAGATAAATTCTTTGGTGGAGCTTATGATGGACATGGCATGAACCAGAATGTAGCGTCCAGCTTAGCATTGGTTACGCCAAATGGAGGAGAACAAGTATACCCCGGTTCTCAGTATTCAGTAACCTGGACAAGTACAAACGTTGTAAACGTAGCATTAGAGTATAGCACCAATCAAGGTAGTAGCTGGGTATTAATATCTGGATCCGAACCTGCAGGAACGGGGCAATACCTATGGTCAGTGCCGAATACACCCACGCAAATTGCATGGTTCAGAATAAGTGATGCCAGCAACTTTATCTTGGTAGATACCTCAAATGCAGTATTTGCGATTCCTCAAGAAAGCGGATTAAAATATGCAGGGGGCTCCTTTGATGGACATGTAGTATCGGTGAATAGTTCTAGCTTATTAACCGTATTGAGCCCGAACGGAGGAGAAACGGTAGCGGATGGATCTCAGTATTCTATCAACTGGCAAGCAAATAATTTAGTAAACTTAATTATAGAATTTAGTTCGAATAATGGTTCTAGTTGGAGTCCGATTATATCCAGTATTCCTGCGAGTTTGGGTACTTATCTGTGGACGGTTCCAAGTGTAAGTACTACGCTAGGTCGTATTCGGATATCTGATTTAATATCTCCCCAAACCATCGTAGATGTAAGTGATACGGTATTTTCAATCTTAGGCCCAATCGCTAACAAATACTATGGAGGACCCTATGATGGAAACTCCGTGAATGCGAATGTTCCATCGTTCTTAACCTTGATACAACCTAACGGTGGAAATCAGTTGTATCCAGGAAATCAATTCACAGTAACGTGGACCAACAGTACGGATGTTATAGATTTACGCATAGACTATAGTACGGATAATGGATCGAATTGGATAGTAATCTCCCCATCAGAACCAGCAACTATTACGCAATATATTTGGACCATTCCTCAAACCCCCACACAGACCGCATTGCTAAGAATTAGCGATAACAATAATCCGATATTAATTGATACCTCTAACCTAACATTTGCAATTGCCCAAGAGACTCTGTTGAAATACAGAGGAGGTTCGTACGATGGAGAGATTGTATCGGTAAATACTTCAGAGGCCTTGAAGGTATTAAGTCCGAATGGAGGAGAAACCGTTGCAGATGGAACGCAGTATTCTATTACTTGGAAGGCGAACAATCTGCTGAATGTAACGATAGAGTTTAGTTCAAACAACGGTAGTAATTGGTCACCGATTATCACCAGTACTCCAGCAAGTGCAGAAAGTTATCTATGGACAGTGCCGGGAGTAAGCACTACATTAGGACGAATCCGGATATCGGATGTGATAGACCCACAGACCTATGTAGATGTTAGTGATGCTGTGTTTACTATCCAAGGACCAATAGCCGATAAGTTCTATGGAGGAAGTTATGATGGTCATAGCGTAAACAATAATGTTGCAGTAAGTTTAGCCTTAACAAGTCCAAATGGCGGAGAGCAGTTCTATCCGGGCAGTCAATCGAATATTACCTGGACAAGTACAAACGTTACGAATGTGTCCTTAGAATATAGTACCAATCAGGGAAGTAGCTGGGTATTAATCTCTGGGTCAGAACCCGCAGGACCAGGCTTCTATACTTGGACGGTCCCCAATACGCCAAGCCAACAAGCATGGGTTAGAATTGGAGATGCAAGTAATCCAATCTTACGAGATACCTCTAATGCAGTATTTGCAATTCCATCTGAGGCAGTGTTGAAATATGCAGGGGGAGGATTTGATGGTCATGTGGTGGATATAAATGCATCACAGAATCTGATGTTGTTAAGTCCGAATGGCGGCGAATCCTTAGCTGACGGAGGATTGTTTACGATCAACTGGGCTGCGAATAGTGTAAATAATGTATTTATAGAATTTAGTACTAACAACGGAACTACTTGGTCCACCATTATCTCTAATACCCCCGCCAATACAGGTTTCTATCAATGGACAGTACCCAGTGTAAGCACTACCATGGGTCGTGTACGGGTAGCAGATGTAAGTAATCCATTGGTGAATGTGGATGTTAGCGATACTGTATTTACGATCATAGGCCCAATCGCGGATAAATACTATGGTGGATCTTATGATGGTCATAGCCAAAATGTAAACACACCCAACAGCTTGACATTGTTGACTCCGAATGGAGGAGAGACTTTATATCCAGGAAGCCAAACAACG
>Ga0214923_10000087_pt1 | contig 131754 bp, 123 predicted proteins | sample LL1510_MetaG_FD_177993 | JGI IMG/M metagenome (GOLD analysis project Ga0214923, IMG submission 177993) | Freshwater microbial communities from Lake Lanier, Atlanta, Georgia, United States - LL-1510 | ecosystem: Environmental > Aquatic > Freshwater > Lake | place: USA: Georgia | collected... | reverse complement strand
TTTCTCATTCTACGAGATCTACGACGACCACCTTGTTGTTTTTGAGATTGACTTTGACTTTGACTTTGACTTTGCATTCCTGGCATTTTTATATATTATTACAATATTTTATTTTTTTATTTCTCTTAATGGAATCATTGCAGCATCATTATCATAATTTCTAAATGAAATATTATTTGTTTTATTTGTAGAATTGTTACTATTTGTAGAATTGTTACTATTTGTAGAATTATTACTATTTGTAGCATTGTAGTATTTTATTTTATCAATTGGATATTCATAATCACATCCATAACCATAACCATATTCATACGTACTTTCATAATTATATACTTTTTGTGATTTAATATAATTTGTTTTATTCACTTCACTAAAATTTTCATTTTTACCATCAAATTGATAAATATCAATTATTTTTTTAACAATAGGATTTCTCTCTATATCTGATTTCCCTAAATAAATCACCTCAATGTTTTTATTATCCGAATCGTTTTTTTGTGAGTTTATATCATACTTTTTATATATTTCAAATCGATTAACAAAATCAGACAACCCACTATTATTACCTTTATCAGTTTGCTTTAAATCTCCAGTAATTACCATCTTACTATTCAATCCTATTCTAGTTGTGAGCATCATCATTTGATTTGGAGAACTATTTTGCATCTCATCTGCTATTATAAATGCATTTTTAAACGTTCTACCCCTCATATACGCTAATGGTGATATTTCTATAATATTATTTATCATCATGACATCAATTTCTCTCTGTGAAAATACCTCCAAAAATATATCAAAAATAGGGCGCGTCCATGGATCCATTTTTTTATTTATATTTCCTGGCAAAAAACCCAAATCCTCTTCTACTGTAACAAGTGGTCGTGTTATTATTATTTTATCTACCATTCCAAATTTTAACTGCTTGATTGCCTCTGAACATGCAAATAAAGTTTTACCTGTACCAGCAGGTCCCAATGCTATAATTATTGTATTATTTTCATTCGATAATTTATCCACATATTTAATCTGATTTTCTGTTTTTGGATAATACAACGGTATATATTTTTTATCGTTTAGATTTGTTTTTTTCATACTAATAAAACGTATTGGGTTGTTATTGATCCAATTTGGTTTAACTCGATTACATATAAACAATAAAGGTAAGCATTTCCACCACTTTAACATTTTATTATATGATTTTATATTTCTAAATAACTATAAACATAAAATATAGTAAATTATTCATGTTGAATTAAAAAATATCGCTTAAATTTTTTCTTTTTGTCAATAGTATATCCATCCGATTTTCGAATTGGTGTCATTTTATATTTATATACATGCAATATTTGTCTTATTAAATTTAATAAAGGCCACTGTTGTTTTTCTTCTGCATCATTATGTAATGCAGTAAGAAACGTCGAATTCATATTTTTCTTTAACTCTGGTATAATAGATTTTATTTCTTCGTACTTGGTGTCATCTAATAAAACTTCTCTCGAAATAAGCGAATCATTTAAATTATCTGGATCTAATCCCAATGTTTCTTTCAATATTTTTTTACTAATTTCATCCATTTGTATATTCTACTTTTTACAAAAATTATATATTATAAGATAAAACGCACATGTATAGTAAAAATAAAATCATTGGTAACATCGAGTTGTTCAATGTTTTTGTTATCATCAAAGGTGCATATTTTGATTTACGTACTTTTAATAAATCTATAAAAATTGGTAAATATAATAACACTGGTATTATACCATATTGAATATTATTATATATATAAGCCAATGATAATGAATTTGACATTGTATTACAATATAAAATACTATGCGCTATAAAGAGAGAAGCTGGTTTATTTATAATTACAGGAAGCGTTTTTATTCCATTTTGTTTGTCTCCTTCTACGTCTGATATATCCATCATTAATTCATTGTTAATTGATCCCCAAAATATATAATTCATTGTTATGCTCAAAATATTATAATGTTTATCATTTATCAACAAATTATGATCTGATACACATAATCCTGAATATAACAATGCAAACGAAACTATTAATGCACAGTTTAAATTTTTAACAAATGTTATTTTTTTTAAAATAGGTGTATATAATACTATGTCAAATAGTATCAAATCTGTTATAAATTGAATATTACCTGGTAAATATGTAGTAGTTAAATACTTTATTATTAAAAATAACAACCCTGATAATGATATTGCTTCTATTTTTGAAATTTCACCTGTTATTAACGGTCTAGATGGATTATTCAATTTATCGACTTCTATATCAAATAAATCGTTTAAAATCATACTCAAAGACATAATCAAAACAGCATTTATATTTGATGTTATGAATGGTGTTGAATGAATTAAACTTGTTATAGATGGATTCATTATCCATCCTCCTGAAAATGATAATAAAAGTGTTGGAACTATATTGCCACTTCGTGTTAATTTTGATACACTACGTAATTTTTTTATTATTATATTATCATTTTGAATTTCAACAGTCAAATCTGTTTTTTTATTTTCATCATTTGATAGGTTCGATAAATTTGATGTTCTTTTAATCAATATTTGATTAGGTTTTTTTATAAATCCATGAATTATTGGAATATTCAATGTAAAAAATAAAGAATACAACAAAAAATAAACAATTCGCATTTTTATTGAATATAATTACTCAATAAAAATATCTTTATACACTTATTAATATTTTTTATTTATAAAAAAATACGTGTATAATATATCTAATATAAACCCAACTATGCAGAATATATATAATATATACTCTAATAAATTTTTATTTTCAATATTATAAAAATATATTGATAATAATAAAAAAAATGGTATAGCTAATATATCACCGTAATGGGATAAATTTTTTATATATCGTGTCATATTATAACATATACCAATATAATAAATATATTTTTACTATTTTTTCAGAAATTTTATTTTTAGATTATATCTTTATATTATAAGATAAAACACACATATATAATAATATTATAAACATTGGTCCCATTGCATTTTTCAATGTTTTATCGATAATTGATTTTTCATAATTTGATTTTTTTATTTTATATATATCTATTATCATCGGTATAAATGATGAAAGAGGTATAATTTTTATATAAATATTGTTATATATACTATTTAATGAAAAGGTTAAAAATATTAAATTACTATATAACAATCCATTAATCAATAACCATGAATTTGATTTTCCTATTAAAATAGGAATAGTAATAATATTATTTTTTTTGTCACCTTCTATATCACATATGTCTAATAATAATTCATTTTTTAATGAACCAAAAAAAACATATCTCATTGTTATTAAAAGAATGTTAAAATGTTTGTTATAATAAATTGTTTGATATAATTCTTGATTCGTTGATAAACCAGAATATAACATTGCAAAAGAAATAGTTGATGCACAATATACGTTTTTAATTAAAGGTATTTTTTTTAAAACAGGTGTATATATTGTTATTCCATATAACATTATATTTGTAAATAATTGTAGATTATTAGGTAATGTATAATCTAAAATACTAATAAATAAAACAATACTAAAACACAATACATATGCTTCATTTATTGATATTTTTCCTGTAATCAACGGTCTAGACGGATTATTTAATTTATCAATTTCTATATCAAATATATCATTTATTACCATACCAAAAGACATTATTAATAGTGTTATTATATTTGTACAAATAAACGGATATGAAAATAATATTTTATTTAATGATGGATTTGTGATAAATCCTCCAGAAAAAGTCAATAATAATGTCGGTAACAAATTAACACTTCTTGTTAATTTTAATATACTATGCATTTTTTCCATTATTTTATTTTTATGATGCGAATCCAATAGTTTCATGTTTTTTTATACTACATATAATTATATATTTAAATTGATATCATATATAGTAAAAAATCTAAAACATGTGTTCTTCTTCATAAAACAATTTATAATTATTTCTGTAATGGTTTGAAAAAATATCATAAACAATACTGAATTTACCATGCATTCCTTCATAACTAGATTTATCTATAAAATCCACTATTGATTTATCTTGTTTTAAAGTTGTAAACATTGTATTATATGTAAATCTATCACCTATCATGTTAACCATATATTCAAATGGATAAAAGATATTCAAATAATTATTCTCTTTATTACTGTAACTCCAGTAATTTCTGTAAGCTTTTACAAAAAGCGTTGTTTTAAATGTTGAAACAGGCAACGCATGTGTTACAATGGTTGATGTATATCCGCCAAATTTTACACGTGCAACTGTTGAATGAGGTAATGCATATTCATTTTCAACTGTAATATTATCTATTTTATATACTTTATTTACAAGTGATTTCTCTCCAGCAATATATTCATAAACTATTTTATAATGATTCTCTGTATCGTTTAACTTGATTACATTTGAGTTTTTGATAGGATTCGGATGTTTTTTATTTCCAAAAGTATGAACAAATCCAATATGACATATATCTAAACTATTCACAGTTACAAATTTTGCATAATGTTCGAAATTTTCAGAAAGCATAACAGCCCTTTGGTCGCTTGAATAATATTCTGGCTCCACAAAAATAGTAGATTCGTCTAGTTCATTTTTCATTGTAGAATTTAACACTGGAACAGTATTAAAATATACCATATCTCCTTTTTCTACCACTTTGTAACAATCAATATTGTGTAATTTCGATTCAATACATTTCATTTTTGGTATTTCAAGTAATTCGCCATTTTCACCATTAAAAACGTACCCATGATATGGACAAGTAATTGTATTTTTACAAACTTCGCCTCGCATAAAAGAAGATCCTTGATGACTGCATGAATCCCTCAAACCAAAATATTCATTTTTATCTCTCCAAACAATGTAATTGACATCTTTAATAGTAACTCTTTTTGGTTTTCTTCCAAAGTCTTTTGCGAAACCTATTGGGTACCATGTTAATTGTCCTTTATCATTGGGTGGATCTAATCTGGGGTACAACCCAAATCTATGTAATTTTGATTTTTGTATTGGTTGTTGTCCTTCTTGATTTTGTTGATCTTCTCCTGATAAACGTAATATAGTTTTTGTTGTATGCACTGAATTTTTTACAAAAAAACTACTAGTATTTGTTAAAAATAAAAAGAAAAATAAATGTATTATATTTTGATACATTGGATCCTTGTTATATATATCTAAACAATATATTTATATTAATATTTAAATATATATTTACAGTAATAGTATAAAATGCAAAAAAATCTACATCTAATATGCATGTTATTTTTTTCACAAATCCACGTTTTAGTAGGATTCAAACATATCATTAAACATAGTATTTCATACAGTGTATCAAAAACTAAAACGGTTTTTATGTCAAACGAAAATATAGATTTTTTAACCAAGTACAAGTATTACTTTAAAAAGGATAATTATAACAATGTTATTAATGATATCATCGATCACAAAGTATCAAAAATATATCTAGATAAAAAAATGAATGAAATTATTACACTTGATAATGAAGGTGACGATGATATAGAAAAAGATATTGTATCAAATTCAAATTACGATTATAATTACAATTACGACCATTATCATATTGCTAGTGTAAATCCTGTATTAATTCCAAATGTAATTGAAAAATCATCAGAAACACGTACTCCTATAATTATAGCAGATTTACGTCCTGGTTTTATTGTAAATACTGAAAATGGCTTTAATTTTATTTCAAATTCGGTTTCTTTTATCATTCCATTTTTACTAATTTCATCCATATTTTCGTTTATTAGAAGAAGTATCAATGCAAATAATATGATGAATGGTCAAGGATTTAAACCTACTATTCAATCTGGATCAGGTCAAAGAAACCAACCGAATTTTCTAAATTCATTTATGCCACCTATGCCACAAAATAAAGGTGGTGATCAATTACAAAAATCCAATATTACTTTGGCCAATTGGGCTGGTAGTCCAGAAGTCATAGAAGAATGCAGAGAAGTAATTTCCTATATTGAAAATAAAGAATTGTTTAACAAAATGGGAGCAGAAATGCCGAAAGGTATCTTATTAGAAGGACCACCAGGAACTGGAAAAACTTTATTAGCCAAAGCAATCGCAGGAGAAACAAATTCTACTTTTATTGCTATATCTGGATCCGAATTTGTAGAATTATTTGTTGGAATGGGTGCATCGAGAGTACGTGAATTATTTCAAAATGCACGTAACAATAACCCATGTATTATTTTTATTGATGAAATAGATGCCGTTGCAAGACAAAGAGGTGCTGGGATTAATATGGCTAACGACGAGAGAGAACAAACGTTGAATCAATTATTGTATGAAATGGATGGTTTTAATAGTAATGAAAATATAGTTGTCATTGCTGCGACCAATAGAAGAGATGTATTGGATCAAGCCATTTTAAGACCAGGAAGATTTGATAGAATCATTCGTGTTTCACTTCCTGATAAGGAATCTAGAGAGAAAATAATCGATTATTATTTCAAAAACAAAAATATTGAAGATAATTTTGATATATCAGCTATTGCTGAAATGACAGAAGGGTTTTCAGGAGCACAAATTAAAAATTTAATTAATGAAGCGATTATTTTATCAGCACGAAATAAATATACAAAATTACAAGAAGAATATATATTTGAAGCATTTGAAAAGTCGATTGTTGGATTAATTAGAAAAAATGCAACTGTTGATTTTGCTACACAAAAAAGAGTCGCAATTCATGAAAGTGGTCATTCTATTTTAACTTTACTGTACAATGATACATTTGATTTCAAAAAAGCATCTATACAACCTACTTATAACGGCGCGGGAGGATATACATTATTCAGCGAAAAACCAGAAATTAGAAACGGTGGATTATACACAAAAGATGTCCTGAAAAAACGTTTGATTGTTAGTATGGGAGGCAAAGCAGCAGAAGCAATATTTTATGGTAATGACTATGTTTCATTAGGTGCTGTTGAGGATTTACGACAAGCTAATAAATTGGCAAAAAGAATGATTGGTAATTTTGGCATGGGAAACCAATTAGAAGTGTTTTTTAATGAAGATGTTAGTGATGATTCGAATCCATTTTTGGGTAGAAGTTTATCAATGGGTGATAAATATTCTGATCATACGAAATTTATGATGGACAAAGAATCATTGGAATTGGTTCAAAATGCATATAATACAGCAGTTGATATATTGAAAAAAAATTACGGTAGTTTAATATATTTTTCTGATTTATTAATGAATAATACTGTTATTTACAAGAAAGATATCGATTATTTATAGATTGCTGATTATATACCATATTCTGGTATAGTATAAACATCACCTGTTTTTTTATATTTTGCTATTATTTTTGGATTACATATATTTGACGCAATATCTTCAGTTCTATATACATTTTCATTTGCGTCTATAAAATAAATTATACCTTGAATTTCTTGAGCCCAAACCTCTACTTTATTTGTTGTTTGTACATTTTCTTCTGATTGAGAAACAATCCCATGAGGTGTGCCTTTTATATGTGTTCCACAATATTCAAACCCCGTCTTCTTTTTTCTAGTGCATTGTTCGTTACTTGCTCTCTTTGCACAACAACGATCGAATAACGGTACCATATTTTTAACTCTTTTTCTTTTTGAGAAATCTTCCTTCGTTATGTTTAATCGTTCGTATTCATATATATATTGAATTATGCTATTTTTATCTTTTTCTGCATCGACAAAATCAATAGAATCAATTTTATCACGAAGATTTTGTTTAAAATCTGTAATGTAAGTTTCTAATTTTTTATTAATACGCTTTTCCATGATTATTATGGGTTTTATTAGTATTCTTTTTATGGTTCTTATAATATAAATTCTATTTCAATTTTATATTATAAGTTTTATAAGTATTTTGTTATCTTAATACACCTTCTGTAGAAGCATTTGAGCTTTCTTCATTTGATTCTGATATGGATATGGATAATTCTGACATTATTTCTTCATCATTACATGATGGATCTTTATTTTCTACATTTGAAATTTCTTCTTCAACTACAGCAGGTTCTTCGATTACAGTTTCTTCCACCACTTGTTCTGCTTCTTCAATTGATGTTTCTTCAACCACATCAGGTTCTTCGATTACCGTTTCTTCAACCACTTGTTCTGCTTCTTCAATTGATGTTTCTTCAACCACATCATACTCTTCGACTTCGATTACCGTTTCTTCAACTACAGATGCTTCAATAACAACTTGTTCATCTACTACTGGTTCGTCTTGAAAATCTTCTTCTTCTACTGATTTAAAACTTGTTTCATCTTCAACTTCTTCAACGATAACTGTTAATTTCAAGTTGTTAATACTTTTTTTTATCGTTGTTATTTCTTCTGATAATAAATTATTATTTTCTTTGTAATCTATTATTGCTTCTTTCATTAATTGTTCTATTATTGTATCCTTATTTTGATCCTTTGGTTCTTCAACAATATCTGGTTCTTCTATAACAACTGATTCTTCAACAACAGTTTGTTCTTCGATAATTACAGGTTCTTCTATAACAGCTTCTTCGATAACAGCTTCTTCGATAACAGCTTCTTCAACAATCGATTCTTCTACAAGAGCCTCTACAACAACAGCCTCTTCAATAACTGCTTCTTCGATAACAGATTCTTCAACAACTGGTTCTTCAATAACAGATTCTTCGACAATCGATTCTTCTACAAGAGCCTCTTCAATAACTGCTTCTTCGACAATCGATTCTTCTACAAGAGCCTCTACAACAACAGCCTCTTCAATAACAGATTCTTCGACAATCGATTCTTCTACAAGAGCCTCTTCAATAACTGCTTCTTCAATAACAGATTCTTCCACGATAACTCTCTCAACAAGTTGATCATTTGTAGCATCTGGACGTATATCCCTATTTAATTCTGAAATCATCAAATTCAACTTTTCGGAAAAAGTATTCAAATATTTAGAATGAATTCTATGAAAAAAATCAATATAATCTAAAAACAAACTCAGTTTTTCACGTATAATAGTTATGTCATAATTGTACGTATTTACAAAATTATCTAAATTAAACCCAATATTTTTCTTTTGAATGTGCGATTTAAAAACAGTTTCTTTGTTTGTAATAAATATATCAAACCCTGTCAATAATAATATTATTTGTTCATGAATATCTGATATTGTCTGTATGTCATATTGTTTGTATGGTTCTAAATCTTTATAAACAGGGAACCTATTGATTGTTTTTGTCATATCCATCAATTTAGGCTCTTTTATATTTTTATTCAAATACTCAATTATTATTTTATACAATTTAAAATACTCGCAATATATTCGGTTATTTATTATTAAAAAGAATTTGTTCAATTCATCATACTCCATATCCAATAGTTTGGATTGAAAATGAAAAGTATCTAAACCAAAAACTAACAATGCGGAATTGTTGTTCTTAACATATTCAGCATAATTATTTTTTAATAATTGTATTTTTACCTGTTGCTGTATAAATGTATTTAACAAATCCTTTCGGTTATTTAATATAGTAGAAAATGTATTTTTTAATATGTGTAGTCTTGAATCCGCGTCCATTTATAATTTATTAATATAATTTTTACCTAAAAAATATTAATTGTAGGATTACGAAAAAATCAAAAACAATTGAACGCAAAAAATTTGGAAAAATAAATATATATTTATAATTTACTGGAAACTATGATCAACAACAATGAAGACAAAGGTTTATCACTTATTAATATAAATGATAAAAATCATTTCTCTTGGACACCTGAACATGAAGCAATTTTAATAGAATGGGCTGATAAAGCTATGTGTAATCGATGGTTACATTCAAAATCAAACGCATTGTACTCGTATTTAAACGCATGGTATACTATTCCCGTTATTGTTATTTCTACTGTAACAGGAACTGCTAATTTTGCACAAGAACGTGTTCCAGTGGATTATCAAAATTATTTTGCAATGATTGTCGGTGGATTCAACATTTTAGCAGGAATTATTACTACCATTCAACAATTTTTAAAAATAACACAATTAAATGAAGCTCACAGAGTCAGTGCAATTGCATGGGATAAATTTTATCGCAACATTAAAATTGAATTAGCTAAACATCCTGATGAGAGAATGGAAGTAAGTCAAATGTTAAAAATGAACAAAGAGGAGTTCGATCGTCTTATGGAAACAAGTCCTAATATACCTGAAAAAATTATACTGGCATTTAAACATTCGTTTAGAAATAGTGATGAAATCAAAAATATTGCTAAACCTGAAATATGTGATGTTTTAATCGCTACTGAAAAATTCAGAAATAAATGGAATAGTGACGAAAATGTAATTAAAACAATCAAACAAAAAGAATTAAAACAAAAATTAAAAGAAAATATAGAGAAATCAGATGAAGAAAAAAATATATTAGTTGTTCAAACATTCAAACAAACATTTTTTGATATCAATAATCGATATCCTATTGATTCTGAAATAATTGATAATTTAAAAGATAAACTAGATATTGAACTTTTGCAAAAAATAATAAATGAACTTCGTGGATCTATCACTATTAATGACTTTTATAATGACTATGATGAAGATAACCACAGTATAGTATAATTTTCATAGTTATTTATTACCTAATATTAGAAATGTTATTACAATAAAAATATAAAATATTAAATAAATTATATACACATTTGGTGGTATATTATAAAATGAAAATACTTGAATTACACAATAAAACAAAACAAATGTGGCTCCTATAACTGTTATTGTATCCATGGTTGTCTAATGATTTTTATTATATGTTATATATTTACTAACTATATAATTATGTTAGAAAGAAAAACATAATTATATTCATTTGCATATATTTATTTTTATGTGTGTTTCCATTCAATCCTACAAAATATAATAATCTATGTTATCTGACCATTCATCCTTTAATAATGTTGATGATAAATAATGATATGAAAGAGAAGCTTGTTGATTATAATCTTTTACAACCCACATTGGTGTTCCTGATATAAATTTACCATTATCTAATAATAATTTACCTACATAAACACTGTCGTATTTTTCTGTCCATGATCCATTATGATCTGTTATTCTATTTATTTGCGCATTTTCATTGTCAATACACGATAAAATAGAACTATGATAAGATTCATCAACTTCATCCTCTGGATAATTCATAGGTACTTTATTCACTCCTAAAAATATTACAGATCGAATAATGCCTATTTTTTTATCTGTATTCATAAATGTACCGCCTAATATATTGGATAACACATTTGGTGATGTGGGTTGCGATGAATTTGTTGTAGTATCACCGTCTGAATTAGGTGTATTATTATATTTATTATTATAACTATCTATACTCATTTTTACTGCATTTTTATAATTTGTAAAATAATAAAATGGACCCATTATATCATCGTAGTTTGTTTTTGGAATACCAAAAATATATTTAAAATATAACATTGATTCATTTACACCGTGATATACTGCAGTAGGGGTTTCATATATAATATTATTTTCATTGTTATTATATTTATACAAAAACATAAATTGAGGGTTTCTTAAAAAGAAATATGTAACAATGTCATTAATTGGAAAATTACATACTAAACGACTATTTACTATTTCATCAATTACTACCTTCCATAGAATATCATTTCTATACATTTCACCATTTCCTATAGCATTATCAGTTGTTGGTGTTGGTGTTTCTTCAAATACATTTTTATATTCATAAAACAAATATAAATCACTCAAATTATTTGTTTCCTCCAATAAATAACCGTTAAATTTAATATTTGCAACATCTATAAATAACATTTTAAAAATTTTTAACGATTCCGTTGATATGTCAATGTTCATCTCATTGTAATAAAAGAAACTAGGAAAACATAATATATCAGGATAAAAATCATCATGTCTATTCTTTATCAAGTAAAATTCCAAAAAAGGGTGCTTTGCGTTTGTATTTACATTATACATACACAAATGTATCCTAGCACCATCTAGACAATTGTTATATACAGTATTTATATCACTATTCAAACATTCTATTGCTTGATAATAATATGATTTATCGTTATCATTATCTAATTCTGGATTGGATATGATATTTTGTGATATATTTTCAAAGGAAGATTCTAATAAATTATTGACATCTTCTACTTTATGTATATAATTATCGCGTATTGTATTATCATGTGAATCAATACACAATTCTGAATTATTATTTTTGTTTGATGGTAACATTAGAATACAATATTACAGTATATAATATATAATAAACAAATTATATTTATATTAGTTCTACAAATATAATTTATATTCATACAATTTGATACATTTACATTTTTATTATTTTTCGTCGTATTGACTCTTTTATTTGTTCTTCACGGCTATTCAATATATGTTTTGTTAATTCTTCTGCTGTATTTGGTTGATTTACATAATAACTCTGTAATGCGGTAAGTAGTGTTTTTCCTGTCAATGTTTTTTTAACTTTATTCTTTTTATATACCAACGAACCACCATTAATATCGAAACAATCAATTTCATTTTTTTTCATTACACCTAATAACCCTTCTGTTATCAGTTTTTTTTTGTTATTTTTATCTTTTATTTCTGATTTCATTTTTGTAATTTCATTATCTATTTTTATCCATTCTTTAATATTTTCAATCAACTCTTCTTTTGTTTCCATTTGTATGTATCTATGTATATGTATAAAAACAATATATTTATATATTGTTTACATTTTATTTATATATTTTATGTAATTTTACACAAATTTTGAGGGTTTTTTGTTGTATAGTTTATGTAATTTTGCATAAATTTTGAGGGATTTTTTTTGTATTTATTACCATCACTAATATTAAGTTGATTATTTGAGTTAACTTTTACTTCTACTGGTACTTCTACTGGTACTTCTACTTCTTCTGTTATTTTTAACAAGTCTGTTTTAATTTGCAAATTGTAATGCCTCTTGCATTTTTCATTACTATAAGGTTTCTGTGAGCATTGTAACCCTTTATTTTTACCAGATACTAAAATAACATTGCATAGATTCATATCAATTATTATATTTTCGGAATAAAGTTGCGAGCTGTTTTGTTTTTCCGCTTGTTTTTGTATTTGTAATTTCTTCTTTTCTTCATATTTTTTATTTTTATAAAACAATGATTTCGCTTTTTTCTTATGATCACTACAATAACATTTATCGTCTTCTTTTAATACTGATACTATATTAGAGCATATCATATTTGGATCAGAATCTTCAAATAATTTTGTTTTTAAACTACTATACCAATGTTTTGATATTATTTTATTTTTCAATTCATCATACTGACAATTTCCAACAAACATACCTACCCTCTTAATATAATTTATTCCTGATATTTTTGGCACACCCATACATTCATAATATGGTAATAATACAGATTGTTTGTTACGACAATAAGGACATCGAATTTCATTTGTCTTTAACATTTGTGTTTCTAAATATAACGTCTTTTTATGGTGGCATAAATCATTAAATAAAGGAATATAATTAAAACTGTGATTGCATAACATAGTTACATAACCTTCTTTTAATTTTTCATTTGTTATCAAACATCTTCCTGTATAATTATCGTCTTGTACAGTATTTATCATATTTTCTTTATCACTTATAGTTGTATTATCAATATCTATACCATCTTCAATTGTTGTTATAATTTCATTTTTACAATCATTTAATTGTTTTTTTAATTCTTCATAAAAATTTACGTTCCCTTCTACTTGAATCATTTTCATTTAGGTTGATGTAATATAGTTTTATTTTTATATTTAATATATTTATTATATTTAATAATAAATAAATTATGAAAAAAAGAATTTGGGGTCCAGCTATATGGAAATTATTTCATGTTTTAGCGCATAAATTAAAAAACGATTCATTTCCTACAATAGGAAAACCATTATTTTATTATATTATAAGAATATGCAATAATTTACCATGTCCAGACTGTGCTAAACATGCTACATTATTTTTAAATAAGCTCAATCCATCACTACTTAAATCAAAAAATGATTTAATACAAACATTGCATATTTTTCATAATTCTGTAAATAAACGAACTGATAAACCTATGCAACCTGAATCTATTTTATCACAATATGAAAATGAGAATATTATCAATGTTTTTAATAATTTTATAGCAGTATTCAATACACATAATAACAAACTATTAGCTGATAATTTACAAAGAAAATTTATTATTAGAGATTTTAAATCATGGTTTCTTAATAATATTCAATGTTTCGATAAGTGAGTTTTATGATGTAGGAGATGACGATGTTGTTGATGACGACATAACTTGACCGTTTTTATAAACAGTGCATTTAAATGTTTGTTGTTTAGGAACACTACACGTCATTGCATTACTTGAAAGCATATTAAAATATAAATAATTTGTTAAATTTAATGTAGATAATATAGTAACTACTATGTATCCTGCTATACTACCTCCTAAAATATTAAAAAATAAACCCATAAAATTTACTGCTTTGTATTGAAAACACCCCAAATTTTTTTTTATCATAATATCCAATATACCGTACAATATAAATAGTACAAGTAATCCTATATTCATTTGTGATATTTGTACATAACCAGGGGTATATAAATAAAATATTGAATATGCTATAATAAAAATAGAAAATGTCATATTCCCATTTACGGAACCATAATTTATTGCTGAACATAAATCGGCAGATTCGTTTATTAACGTATTTTTAACATCGCCTGTTCCTATAACATAATTTCGAACCATTAATACAAATAATAATGTAAATAAATAAAATAAACAATTCACATTCTGTTGTGCTATTGATATAGTACATAATGATATTGGAATTATCATTGGTGAAAAAAGTACTAACGACAACATAACATTTTTAAATTTCGATAAATCAAAGCTACCTCCTTTTTTAGTTTGTTCGCTCATTTCATGAAAAGTTGGGCTACTCGACATTATAATATTTATTGATTTATATAATTATATATATTATAGGATAATATAATTATATTCGTTTTTCTTTTGTTTTCATTCGCATAATATTTAGTTTGCATAACAACCATATGTATTTTTATTTACCATTTGACATACTGTTTGTTGATTTACAAAAGGATAATAATAAATATAATTTGATAATTTTATGGAATATAAAAATACAATAACTATAGTTCCAACTAAAGCACCTGAAAATAATTCATACGAAGACAATAAATTACTAACATTGTTTATTGTATAACAATTATAATATTTCTTGACCATTACATCTAACAATATATATCCTATAAATAAAACTAATAATACATAATTAATGCTGTTTTCATTGTTACTATTTCCAGAATTTTCTTGATAATAATTTACTATCATTGGTAATAAAAAGTACATAAATGAATATCCAAATATAAATAGACTTATCGTTAAACTACCATAATATGTCTTATAATATATAGCTGAACATATTGTGTTGTCCAAGGTATTAACTTTATGATTTTTTGATGCACTATTTATAAATATGGTTCTTATAAATAACCCTACTATTAAAAATAAAACATAAAATATGAGTGCTTTACTGTTATATGATATAATTATATATATACTAATAAACACTAATATTATAGGTGAAAAAAATACTGCACCAGTAATAAAATTTGCCGTGTCTCCAAACTTATATGCTTCTTTATATTTTCCTGGTGTATCCATGGTATTTGTATAATTGTTTGTAATGATTATTATAAATATATAAATATTATTATTACAAAACAAAATATCAAATAATAAAAAATTGATTACTGAATTTAAAATTATAAATACTATAAAATATAACCGTTAAAACCAAACATGTCATTAACACGAAATAAATTATATAATTCTATTATTGCTTCTAAAATCAGTATTGATTTTGAAAATATTGATGCGTCCTGTAAAAATATTACAAAACAATTATCTTCAGCAAAGTTAAATGTTCCTTATAACTATCCTACTATATTTCATATGGAATCATTATATCGTGATAATAATAATGATAAGTATGAAATTATAAATAAAACACAACCTTATACAAAAACAATATCAAAAACTTGATTAATATTTTCAACCATATAAAATGTTATTTCATTCTCTAATATTCTATATTTTTTTGTTTTAATAATTGTTGATATTTGTATTGATGTTGATATTGGTGATTTTGATTTTATAAGTTTTGGACTATTTAGTTTTTTGGATTCTTTTATTAATTCGCATGATGATTGTGATATTTGTTTTTCTATAAACACATTGAAATCTTTTTCGTTTTCTAATGGAAATAATATTTCTTTTACTCCCGCCTGTATTGCGCCTATTATTTTTGAGCTTAATCCTCCTATTGCTGTAATTTTACCATGTAATGTTATTTCTCCTGTTATTGCTATGTAATTTTTAATTTTTTTGTTATTCAATAAACTATATATTACTGTAGTAATAGCACACCCAGCAGATGGTCCATCTTTTGGTGTTGCACCCTCTGGACAATGTATATGTATCCCATATATACCCGTTGTCTGGTCATTGTATTTTTTTATAATTTCTTTTTGAATTTCTTGTTCGGTTAAATTCCATGCCAGTGTTTGTGCTACACTCATACTCTCCTTCATAACATCCCCTTGCATTCCAGTCAATTTCAAATTTAAAAATGAATTCGTTGGATAATAATTGCATTGAATTGGTAAAATACCACCATTGCCATATACATTTGCCCATAATCCATTAATATAACCCACATGTGAATCATTTTGAATTTTTAAATGATTTATTTCAATTGTGTCTTTTAAATAGTTTGTTTTAATGTCGTTTAGTGTAACTTGATATGGCAGGGTTATTGGATTGTTTGCATTTGTCGATTTTAATATAATCAAATTAATTTCACTTATGATGTCGAATAATTTTTCTTTTAATTTTCTTACACCACTCTCATTCGTATAATGTTGTATAATATAAACTATTACATCGTCTGATATTTCTATCATATTCTCTAATCCCATTTTTTTATATATTTCAGGTAACAGGTATTTTTTTGCTATTATAATCTTGTCTTTTAAATATAAATTATCAAATTTTATTCGATGTATCCTATCTAGTAAAACACGATCGATCGCTTCTGGATCATTATATGAAACAATAAAAAGCGCTTTTGATAAATCCAAATCAATTCCATTGAAATATTTATCTTGAAAACAATCATTTTGAGCTGGATCCAATAAATGAGTCAATATATTTGTCAATTCTCTACCATGTTCTGTTTTACTTATTTTATCTATTTCATCAATAAATATAATAGGATTCATACATTGCTTATCCATTAATATTTGAACTATACTACCCCATGTAGATCCTAAGTACGTATAATTGTGACCATGTAAAGTACTTCCATTACTATCTCCACCTATTTGTATCATTGCAAATGGTCGTGAGACACCATTATTATCTTTTAAACAATTTGCTAAGCCTTTTTTGGCCATGGAGGTTTTGCCTATTCCAGGAGAACCTTCAAATCCAAAACAATAACCTTCATTAGAACCGTTAATCCATTGACCAATGATTCTCTCTATTTGTTTTTTTGCATTTTCATGTCCATATATAGATTCGTCTAATGTTTTTTTTACATCCATAAAATAGTTTGATATATCGTTAAATTTCTCTTCGATTGCTTCACATTGAGCTACCACATAGTTTTTGTTTTCATTTTCGGTGTTTATCTCATCAATATTATCATTATCATTATGATATGTATTGTCTGAAGTAGTGTCACACGATACATAGACTCCTAATTCATCTACTGTTTCACGAATGAATTTGCTTATGCTTTTTTTAGAATTATATTGCGATCCACTAATCAGTTTATTTTCATCGTATTCCAGCAATTCCTTTATAAATTCTATTAATTCGTCTTTTAATAGAGATTTTATTATTTTTTTTTTTGGTATTTTTAAATTATCTAGTATTTTGGTGTATGATTCCAAATCCTTAAATAATATATTAAATTGTATAAATTTGTGTATGTTTGATATACATCTTTTGTAGTGGTATTTTTGTATATTTGATTTGTTTATATTATCTAATAATACCATGCAATGTTTTTTTGTATTATAATACATTGTGTTACTGTCAAGTTCATTTTCACATGGTATATGTTTTGAAGTGGTATCAACTTTACTCTTCCATTCTCTTATATTTTTCCCTATTTCTATAATATTTATGTTATGTGGATCTTGATCTTGATTTAAAATCGCACTATATTGTTCTTTTATTTTATTTATAACCTCAAATATTGGCTCCTTTTTATATACACCAAATGGAATTTTTAATAAACCTTCCAAATATTGTCTTGCTTTTGACGCTGAATCATCTGACTTTGATTTTATTTCTCTCAATTTAACCATGGCCTTTTCCTTTATTGTATCATTTACATTCATTAAACATATTTGTTCTTCTAATGGAACCTTATTTATATCAAACTTCAATAATGAATTAATATTTTTGACAGCATTCGTCATTGCGTTAGTTAAAAAATGTTGAATCGACCGTGGAAAACTTTCGTACAATTGAAATTGTTCCTTTGAACACATTTTTGTAATTGTGTTTGAGTTAGACTTCATAGGTAGGTCTATAGAGAGAATATCATATAGCATAGACGCCAAATTTAAAATATTATTGTTATCAACTGTGGTTTTAATCAGTAATTGTATCAAAATAATTCGTTTTGTATATAAATCATATTTCAAAAAATCTTGAATCAATGTTGTAATTGTTTGTTGCTTTATTAAATTATATTGACTGTTGTATCCAATATATTTGTTATAAATTTCGGTTTTGTTATATATTAAATAATCTTTCAATAATAACGATTCAATAAAATTGTAAAACGGCTGTTTTTTGAAGTCTTTACTTTTTGGTATATTTTTTATTATATCGTTTTTTTTGTTATTTATATAAGTATTATTTAATAGTTCTAACACTACATTATCCAAATAACCACTTATTATTATTTTTTTCTGGTTATTAGTTATTTCAAATTGAATACCAAATACTTTCATATAAAATGTCTTGTTATTTGGATATAAATTTGTATCAATATCATCACATCGTATGGTTATAGTGTTTGTTGTATCGTCAGGTTTTATTTGGGGTGTTTGTGTGGTTTGTGTGGTTTGGGATAATTTGGGAATTTGAGAAAATATTTTTATTTTATAATTAACAGGATGAAAATATTCTTTTAATAAATTATATATTTGAATATCTTCATTGTCTTCAAGTAGAAGATTGTTTGCACCTAAGCATATTTTTATCAAATCATCCAATGATTTTGTTCCATGTTCTCTCAATATCGAAGAAATTTCAGTGTTTATCATTTGTAATGAATTAATTGTGTTCTCAATATCACCCATATTATCATGACAATGTATAGATTTCAATTTTATATTTTCTTTATATAAATTATTTATACATTTATTATATTCTTCTATATTAATAATATCATGTTGTCTCTGATTTTGTATATGTATTGAAGTTTTTTGTATAACTGATTCAAAAAAATGTTTTTTTCTCTCTATAAATTGTTGTTTGTCAATATTAATATTGGTTTGATTTGATGACGGGGATTGTGATGGTGTAGGTGGCATTTCTTGGATTTGCAATTGAAGGGATGATTCTTCGGTATTTGTATTGTCATTGGTAGTGTCGGTTGGGTTAGTATCAATATTAATATCGTTAGACTTCAATTTAACCCTTTTCTTTATTTTTTTTGAATCAGACATATGTTTATTTATTCTATATATTCTATATTCTAAAAATAAAATAATATAAAGTTTCATATATATTGTTTTATATAACTGTTTTATATATTGTTTAAAATGCAGGTAAAATTAATTAGCTATTCCAACCCTATTAACACCAATTTCAATGCGGATTGTAACAATATAATAGATTGCGATTGTATGTGTAAATACAATCAGAAATGTACATGCAATTGTGATAATAATATAAAAACATTGGAAGATTTAGTTTGTTATTGTGCTCGTGTATCGAATCCATCGAATCAAAATATGACAGATAACAACAAAAATGAAAAATTACTGAGGTATCTGATTAATAATTTACATTGGTCTCCGTTTGAAATGGTGAGTATTTGTCTAGAAATTGTCACTACAAGAGATATAGCAAGACAAATGTTGCGACATCGATCTTTTTCATTTCAAGAATTTTCTCAGCGATATTCAGTTGTTGATAATGGGTTTGAACGTAGGGAATGTCGATTACAAGATATGAAAAATAGACAAAACAGTATAAAAATGGAAGTATGTGAGACAGAATGTCAAAAATGTCAAGATTGCCTATATTCCAAAGAAGGTATTGAATGCGATTGTAATTACTCAAAAAATAAAAAATTAGCGGATGAATGGAGAGAAAAACAAGCCGAAATTTTTGTAAAAGTAAAAGAAACATATGATTGGGCGATTAATAATGGTATTGCAAAGGAACAAGCAAGGGCTATTTTACCAGAAGGAAATACACAATCGAAAATGTATATGAATGGGACATTACGATCTTGGATTCATTATATTCAATTACGTAGTGGAAACGGAACACAAGAAGAACACAGAATGATTGCAATGGAATGTGCAAAAGCAATCGAGCCTATTTTCCCTATGATTAAAGAGTTTGTTTCTTCCTAGTGAGAGTTTCAAAAACTTTTTGATATCAATATATAACTCAAATATATACCAAAAAAATTCTTTGCAAATAAATCCAATATATTGTAACAAGCATTCTTAATATTATATGGTAATACTGCTGCAAACCCGTAAAGTGACCAGAATGTAACAAAAAACCAAAAAAACTTCCAACCTTCTTTTGTTTTATGAGCATAATTGACACATATCATAACATAATATATAATAAATGGGATAAAACCCATTATAACACCAAAAACAGTATTGATTAATTTTATCTCAGCTAAATAACCAAATAATAACATTAACCAATTCAATGATAAGATTGTGGAAATTTGTGTTACATTTTTAGATACTATATCAAAAAAATCAAGCTGTGAAGTATCCAATCCTTTTTCTCTATAATCCAAATAAATTAAATATACAATTAATGTTACTAACATAGTAGGTGTTGTAATACACCAGTCTATATATCTTTTTGGAGTTACATTTGATTCTCTTTTAAAATTATATACCAACCATATATAGAATGTGCCTTCGATTATTTGGACAATTACTTCTAATATCATAAGTTGCCTTATTATATTGTATTGTTTTGGAACATCTATAAAAAGCGTTCCTATTTCAATTACACCAGTAACTATCTGTATAATTACTGATATGATTAATGTAACATAAAAATAGAGTTTTGTCTTCATATATTATTTTGATATAATATTTTGATTTCTAGTTATTTCGATAAACTACATTTAACATCTTTTATATTCTTACATTCATAATTCATCTCAATAATAGATCTGAGTTTTTTATTCAAAAAAGGTTTTACTAATCTATAAACATATAAAATATACATATTTGGATTGATAATGATTATCTTTTGTAGATTTCCACTAAATTTGCTTGAAATCAATTTGGCTAATTCTATTCCCACACTTATTTGTAAAAAATGTTTCATATTAAAATCTGTTGAATCAAAAACCCAAACCCATTGTTTATTTTCTGGTATTTCGCTCAATACACCATCATAATGGTTTAGAATGCTTTTGACGTCAAAATACAGTTTTGCTTTTGATGGACATGTATAATAGTACAACGTATTGTTTGATTCTGTGATTTCCATTAATGAATGTGATAATGGATCCAATGCACAAAAAGGACATGAGTATTTCATGTTTTTGTATATGTATTACGTTTTGTTAATAATAAAAGTAATATAAACGTATTATGATATGTTATAATAGATACATATCATATCATGGGAATTCCTAGCTATTTTTCATATATTGTTAAAAATCATCCAGAAATTATTCGTCGTTTTTCCAAAGAACTTCAATTAGATCCATTATGTGATGATGGTAGTAATGGGGAAGGCGACTTTATCATTAATAATTTATATTTGGATTGTAATTCGATTATCTATGATGCAGTACATAATACCAAGTTCTCCGAAATAACTAGTGATTCTAGTAGAGTTATTATTTCTAAAGTCATTGCCAAAATTGAAGAGTATATTAAAGTAATCGCACCTACTACGTGCGTTTATATTGCATTTGATGGTGTCGCGCCTTTGGCTAAATTAGATCAACAACGCGAACGTCGTTATAAATCATGGTATCAATCCGATATTACTCAGACCATTATGAATTTAAAAAAGACTGATGTTTGGAATACAACGGCTATTACGCCTGGAACCGTTTTTATGAGTGAATTAAACAACGCGATTAAAAACCACTTTGGTGGTGTTCTGGGTGTTACTGGTTGCAAGTATATGATATCGACTAGTGATGAAGCAGGAGAAGGAGAGCATAAATTATTTGCGTTTATTCGAGATAATCCAGGGTTGCATGACTCCAATACTCGTACAATTGTTTATGGATTAGATGCGGATTTAATTATGCTTTCTATTAATCATTTACCTGTTTGTCCGAACATATATTTATTTAGAGAAACACCTCACTTTATTCAATCCATTGATCGTTCTTTAGAACCAGATAAAACCTATTTGTTGGATATTCCACTGTTGGTGGAGCAAATACGGAATGAGATGAGTGGTTTTGTTAGTGGTGGTGGTGATGATGATGCGAGTGGAAATGTCAATATCGTATATGATTACATATTTATTTGCTTCTTTTTAGGCAATGATTTTATGCCTCATTTTCCTTCTATCAACATTCGAACTGGTGGAGTCCATAAAATGATGAATGCATACAAGGCTACGTTTGGTAGTGGTGATAACGCGGGTGCGGGTGCGGGTGCTGGTGGTAAAGACAAATATTTAACCGATGGGAAAAAAATCATTTGGAAAAACGTTCGAACCATGGTGGAATTTTTAGCAAAAAATGAAGTAGGGTTTTTAAAAGAAGAATTAAAAATGCGGGATAGAAAGGCGAATTTTTATTACCCAACAGATACACCCGAAGAAATGTTTGCAAAATTTGAAGCTATACCGACTTATGAACGTGAATTGGAGAAATATATTAATCCATACAAAGAAGGTTGGCAAAAGCGATATTATCAATGTCTTTTTGGATTTGATTTAGCGGAGGGGGCAGAAAAACTAGAGGAGTTTAAAAAGGTGGTTTGTGAAAATTATTTGACTGGTTTAGAATGGACGATGAAATATTATACTAGCGGTTGTCCAGATTGGCGTTGGTGTTATCAATATCATTATCCTCCGTTGTTGGAAGATTTAATTCACCATGTGCCTTATTTTGAAAGAGAGTTTTTGGTGGATGGAGGAGGGGTGGGTGTCGCTGTAACTCCTTTAGTACAACTTTGTTATGTTTTGCCAAAACCGAGTTTGAATTTATTACCAGAAAAATTATTGGATAAAATAGTAAAACAATATAATAGGGGTGATTGGTATGGAACCGATTTTGATTTTATATGGGCGTTTTGTAAATATTTCTGGGAATCACACGTACAACTTCCCGAAATTCCTATTGGTGAATTAGAAACTATTGTCAATGAATATTTATTGGAAAGATAAAATTATTATATCTGGTTATTTTATATAAGAAAATAAATAGATATTATTAATTGAAGTTATGACTACAAGACTAAGAATTGATGATGATGATGATTATGATGATGAATCTGTAGCTGAATATTTTAAACAAATAGATCAATGTGAAAAATTACCTAATGCAATTTTATTTAAAGAATCGGAAGAAGTTCAAAAAATGAATTTAATACAAGGGAAACAAATACGAATTTTTAAAGATATTGATAGACATATTGATCCAGATATTTATGTAATAACAGCTATTAATAAAGATCCAAATACAAATTTAATTACTAACATTGATATTATATCAACATTTGATAATACTATAACGAAAAATATAGAATTAAAAGATATACATAATATTGTAAATATAAATCCAGAATCATTATATATTGATAAAAATTTTTTAGATAGAATAACTACAACTGATCCTAATAATTTAACTCCAGTAACAAAATTAAAGTATGAATTACATAAGGCGACTATAGCATTTATAAGACAAAAAAAGTTCGGTGCAGAAAATGCTGATGCACTAGTAGCTTTTCAAGAAGAAACATTTAATATTGCAAAGGCAGAAGGAAATATTATACTTTTAAAGGATGAGATTTCAAATTTACCAAATAATCAAAACAATTCAATTTATACGTTAATTGAACAACTTAAAAATATTGCTTTGGATCCAATTAAAAGAACTACAGATTGTTATTATATTCAATATCTTAATACTGCTTTAAATTACTTGAGATTATCTGCAGAAACAAAAGATTATTTACTTAACAATTACATATTTTTATGCGAATGTTTATCTGCAACAGTTATCGCTGGAGCAATACAATTAGGATTTACTAGACGAACATGGATATTTAATATTTTATATATATTCTTGGAAAGAATACACAATATACCAGGTATTAATGTTTATATTATTACTCCAACAATTACACTTTATTTATATACTAATATGGATACAATTTATTTATCCACTAACTATTTAATTAATGGAATAAATGAGTTATTATCTATAATTCTTTGTAGTATAACTACTGCAATTGATACTATACAAAACAATAATAATAATAATGATAATGATACTATTGCATCTCAGGGATCAAATATAACAATTGCGACTAATTCATCTTCAAAAACGTTAATTACATTAAGTACATTCCCTTCTATGAAATCACTAGAATCTTTATATGATTCACAAAATGTTAATGATATTAATGATGATGATAAGGAAAAAACATACAGTGAAGCATTAACTAATGATCTCAAAATAATTACTCAAGGTAATTCTGTTTTAGGATCATCTCAAAATTCATCATTAGAATCATATCCATCATCATATGGTTCAGACGATCGAATAGGCGGTAAAATAAAAAATACTCGTATTACAAAAAAACACAAACGCATCACTATTAGACGATCCAAAAGATCGAAAAAAATGAAGGGAGGCAAAAGATCCCGAAGTACCAAAAAACGACATGTTGGACGTAGAAGAAAGCACAACACCAAAAAATGTTAAAATCGAAATTGTTGAAATAACAATATAACAAAAATAAAATATAAAAATAACTGAGTTTATATTTTATAGTAAATACATAAATACAAAACATAGACAAAAAAACACCAATGGCCAATAAAAAGATTATTTCTGTGTTTGAGAATCGCCAAGATTTTTTCAACTTATTAAAAGTAAATCCTGGACTCGTTATTATTAAATTCGGTGCTACATGGTGTGGTCCATGTAAAAAAATTAAACATGTTGTTGATGGGTTTTTCGCCACTTCTCCTGATAATGTAATTTGTGCGGATGTTGATGTCGATGAAAGTTTCGACCTTTATGGTTTCTTCAAGAGTAAGAAAATGGTCAATGGAATTCCTGTAATGTTATGTTATATTAAAGGTAATGAATCTTTCATTCCAGATGATTCTGTTACTGGTATTGATGCAGTAGCATTAGATGCATTTTTTAAACGTTGTGGTAATTATTTGGCGAAATTACCTCCTGTGTGAGCGTTTTTTCTTTTGTGACGATCTACGAGTTTTTTTAGTTTTACGAGATTTTCGGGTTCTACGGGATTTACGGGATTTACGGGATTTACGGGATTTGCGGGTTTTACGGGATTTTTTTCCACCATTTTCTATGCTATTGATATAATTACTTTGATCCACTAATTCTAATGTAATGTATCGTTTATTACTATTTATATAATAATAAAAATTAAAATCGTCTTTTTTATCACCATGAATATTAATTCTATCACAATTTTTTATATATGTAGTAGTTTTATAATCAGCATGTTTAGCAGTTTCATTCGCATAAGATGTTACTTCAATATCATCTTCTAAACATTGACACTTTATTGTAATAAAATTAATATCATCAAAATCTAATTCATTATTATTATCTACCATAATTTTTTTAAAATTACTAGCAGTATATACAGGTTTTTCTTCTATTCTTAATGTAGTTTCATTTGACATTTTTTTTTCATTACTATATAAACTAATATCACTCGACGAAATTTTAAAAATATTACCTCCATTATCTTCTTTTCCCAGAACTTTAAATATTATTGGTTCATTTAATAATGTGGGATTTGTTTTATAATATACATATAATTCTTCAAAATTTTTAAATGCCTGATTGTTATAGTTATTATTGTTGTTGTTATTATTATCACTATTATCACTATTATCACTATTATTATTATTATCATTCATATATTTGTACAAATCTGTTTTATTACATTTATCAGCGAAATAGTCAGGTGTTTTTCCTTTATCATTTACAATTTTTTTGTACGATTCCTTAAACAAATTTTTATACTCTTTTAAAACATCTTCATTTTTCACTATAAACTGCGATATTTTAAAAGGTTTTTTACCAACTTCATATCCAAACATTTTTTGTGTTTCAACTATACATTCATCACAGTCATCTATTTGTTTATTACTACAATAATTATCATCAACTGCTCTCGCTATAGAATGATTCAATGTATTACCTCTCGCATAAGGTATTTTCATATTAAATTTTGATTTTTCAGTTGTCATAATTGTTATAAACTCTTGTTTATTACCAGCGTCTATAGCTTTATTTAGGTCATCAAATAACATTTTTAATTCATTTTGTGTTATTGTATCTGACATATTTATATTATTAAACAAACAAATAAAATATCTATATAAATAATAAATATTTTTATTTATATAGATTAAAATTGTCACCCCCTAATTATTATATAAACGTCCGTGTTTATTTGATTTTCTAAATCGTGTGGTTTTATATTTACGGAATTTGCGGGATTTATGGTTTTTTCTAGATTTATAGGGTTTTCGTATTTTGCGTGATTTGCGTGATTTGCGTGATTTGCGTGATTTTTTTCCACCTTCACTTGAGCCAAATACTCCGCCTATAAACTTACCAGGCTTAATAATGTCATATATAGCAGTACCATAACTGGTTGTTTTAATATTGTTTAAAACTATTGATGTTAAATCAATGAAAATAACCCAATTTTCTCCATCATTATCATTATTATCATTATTATCATAATCAGGAATTAATTCATATCTATCTGGAAGTGAATATAATTTATCAGTAAAATATTTCTGTATAAATTCATGAAAATAATATAGTATAATATTATTATTTAATACATTAAGTTCTTCTGATAAATCTAAAATAAACGTTTTTGTATTATTTATAATATAATTTTCATCATTTAAAATATCAGCATATAATTTTTTTATAATGTTTTGTTGATTTTTTATTATATTTCTACGTTTAATTATAAGTTCGTTATCTGATAAAGCTTTATTTGATTTATTTGATTCAAATTCTATTGTATTATTATCATAAACATTTATCCATATGTTTAATTTAGATTTTATTTGTTTAGCTATTATATAATTTTCCAAACATTTATTCCAACACGTTGAATAATCATTAGTATCATAACACTTACATTTTATATATAAAAACAATACATCATTAACTGCCTGATTTATATCATCATCATGTATATTTTTATTCAGATATTCTTTAATTTTATCTCCTAATCTTTTATATTCCTTAGTATATTCTTCATTATTATTGTCTTTCCATATTCCATTAAAACGAAGCATTTCAATATTTTTCACTTCTTTTTCTGGTTTTCTAACCTTCAATTCTATACCATCCATATCTATATAAATAAAATATCTATATAAATAATAAATATTTTATTTATATAGATATGGATTCCAATTTAGATTTAAATATTGATAATTATTCACTCGATGATATTTTGCAGTTATTCAGATTGTCTTCTGATTTTGACGAGGCTGATATGAAAAATGCAAAAAAACTAGTATTAAAAATGCACCCAGATAAATCCCGTTTAGATGCTAAATATTTCTTATTTTTTTCAAAAGCATACAAAGTTTTGTATTCCATCTATGAATTCAAACAAAAATCACAAACCCAAAAAATTGAGGATGTCGAGTATGAAAACGTCGAATTTAATGACTCCGAAATAGCGGATGATTCTAAAAAGAAAGGGCTTCATAATTTTTTCGAGAAAAACAAAAAATTAAAATCCCCTCAACAATTCAACAAATGGTTCAATAAACAATTTGAAAACAACAAGCTTCTCTCCGAGTCGGATACAAATGGATATGGAGATTGGCTAAAATCCGAAGAAGGCTTAGACGAATTTGGATCCAACCAAAAACTTTCTTTGTCTGAAATGACGCGACATATTGAAAAGAAGAAAACCGAGATGCGGAGTCTCATCACATATGATGAAACAGCTATCCATGATTTTTATCAAAATACGAGCATTCGTGCTTCGGCGTTATCAGGTGAAGCACCAAAATATTATTCATCCGATATATTTAGCGCATTACCCTATCAGGATTTAAAACAAGCACATACTGAAACAGTTATTCCTGTTACATATGATGATTATAAAAATAAACAAAAGTTCAATAATATAAACGAAATTCAACAATATAGACAAACGCAAGACACTACACCCTTATCCGAGATTCAGGCGAGAGAATATTTAATGAACAAATCGAAAATGGAAGAAAAAGAAGGAACTAAATTAGCATATGATTTAGCCAAACAAGTGGAACGATCTAAACAAAAAAATAAAGCATTTTGGAGTAATATTATGAGTATAAAAAACTAAGGGATTTTATTGGATTATATCATAATAATCTAAAATGGATGTTTTAATGAATAAATTACCAATGGACATCATTTTACAAATAATTCCATATACATATCAATTGCAAAATAAAAACTTACTAGACGATATTATCGATTTCACGAAATCAAAAAAAATACTATTAGAATTATACCATAAATATTGGATCATTGATATGCAATATCACGATCCTAATGAAGATAAGTACTGGCTAATCAATGATATTTATGCATATGCAAATAATTACAAACCTAGTATGTATGGTTTTATTGATAAATTTTACGACATATTCAAAAGAAACAACTATTTGAAGACAAATGAAGATATCGATACTTATGTTGATAATTTAGAGAAAAAGGATGTATCGTCACGCATAAACATATTTTTAGGATTATTAACCATAAAAGAAAGAAATGATATTATTGTTGAAGCTCCAATTTTGAATGAATAAATGAATTAATGAATTAATGAAAACAACATATTGTAATAATATATTATTAGTATATATTAATACAATATATACAAAATCTATGAAATTTAAATTCGGGAAAATAAATTATGTTAATTTAATCATATTAATAGCATTATTTCTTCTAGCTAATTTTCTATATAGACGTTATATTGATAAACTCAAATTAAATGATCTAGAAAGTGATGCAAATATGATTCAAAAATATCTTCTCTCCAAATCCGATAAAAATTCCAATAATATTTTAGAAGATAGCAAAAAACCTATCCTATGGATTCCTATTGAGTATCAATACAATGCTAGAAAATGGATCAGCTTCGGTTCTCGTAGTAGTTACGATTTAAATCAACCATATTTATATTTAACAGTAAAGAGCATCATTCAACATTGCAAAGACAGTTTTCACGTATGTTTAGTCGATGATAATTCCTTCGCCAAGTTAATCCCTGGTTGGAACATAGACATGGGTGCAGTTTCTTATCCAATATCGAACAAATTTCGTGATTTAGCAATGACAAAATTAATCTATTTATACGGTGGCATTGTTGTACCACCATCATTCCTTTGCATGAAAAACTTGAGTGGCATGTATCAAAGAGGTACTACAGGCGGAAAAATGTTCGTCTGTGAAACAATTAACAGAACAGCCTCATCTGTAAATCATACTTATTATCCTGATATCAGTTTTATGGGATCTATGAAAGAAAACCCAGTTGTGAAGAGCCTTTTGGAGTTCATGGAGAGAACCATTTCCACCGATTTCACTTCTGAATCCATATTTTTAGGTAAATTCGATAAATGGTGTGCTGTAAAAATTCAAAACAATGAGATTAATTTGATTCCTGCACTTGAAATTGGTGTAAAAGACATTAACGATGATCCAATTACCATTGATATTTTGATGTCACAGGGATATATTAAATTGTATTCGAATACATACGGTATTTTAATCCCTGCATATGAAATATTAAATAGAACGAACTATGAATGGTTTGCTCGTTTATCACCTCAGCAGGTTTTAAAATCGGATACCATCATTGGAAAATATATTTTACTAGCAAACGCACCTTATAAAAAAGAATTCACGATTGAAGGTTTTGAAGAAAAGGGTTGCAGTGGTGATAGTAATCGTTCTCATCCAAATGAATGCTCAAAATGGTGGTATTCACCACTCATGAACGGTGACGGAATTTATTGTATGCCTCCATTAGGAGGTGGTCTTGTTGTTGATAGGATTCCAAATAAAGATTATCCAAATTATTAGGATTGTGTGTTGAGTGTTGATTTTGGAATTATGATCCAGGTTTTTGGTTGGTTTATTATAATATAATTATAACTTTTTGATAGTTATAATTATTTCATTTTATGTTATAAATATACGAGCGGTTTATTCTTGCAAAGAATTTTGAATATGTTGATTTTTAATAAACAAATTAATTAATAGCGAATTTTCAATATAATAGTTTCCAAATTCAACTAACGCATCAGTAATCCCATTTAAATTACTTCGCTTAACATCCAAATATAAAACTACTCGCTGTTTATTAGTTGGATTGTTAACGTAATGAACAAACATATCATCAAATAAAACTCCTTTACCTTCTTTCCATTCATATTTTTCACCACCACAAATTATATATGGTTTTAAATTATCTTCACTAGGAATAATGACTCCTAAGTGATATCTTAAATAACCTTTATAATAACCTATATGTGGTTTGATTTCAACATTTGGATCAAGAATACTAAAAAAAGCGTTATGAATTTGCGGATTATTAATTAATTGTATTGTATTTGGAAATTCTTTGGACAAATTGTTATCAGTAATGCCTTTCTTTTTTAAATATAAGGTTCTCCAACAATAATCTTTATTTTCATCAATAGTATCAATGTTACTTAATAATGGGTTGTTGTGTCTAAAACATTCTATCTGTTTATTTGTATTGTAATTAGTAAATTCTTTTTTTATAGTATCGTAATTATTTTCAAACAATTCATTTGAAGGAAAATGACTATTAATATCTTTAATAAATGGTGGATTATCAATAATTATCATTAATAATATATTTATTAAATTCAAAACTGGAAATATTGGTAAAAATATTAAAATTACAAATATAATAGTTAATAAAACTTTATAAACAACATTTTTGGTTTGGGTTATATTGATGTATATTAAAACAATAAAAAATACAAGATAGAAAAACCATGATATAAATTGACTTGCTACCTCATAATTAATATATTTTAATATCTCTGAGGTTGAATATTGAATATTAATATTCGGAAATAATAAAAAACTAACAAGTCTAAATATATTAAATAATGATATTACTAATGATATTATTAATATAATTAATATGGGTTTTGATATTTTATATTTTAAAAATAGCATATATATTATTGGCTTATAATATAATTATAATTGATAATAATTATAAGTTTAACGTTTAATGTTTGTTTTTTTCGAAAATAAAGTTTTATTAACAAACTTGTAAATAAACCTATAATTTAAAATAGAAATAATAAATAATACAAAAAATAATAAAAATAAAAACAAATCAGAAAATGTATATTCTTTATTTAATATTCTAATACATTTAAACGATAAAGCTGTATTTGGTAATAAGTCAAATGGATTAAATGACGTTATAATTTTATTATTAGAATATTTGCTCCAATCCTGACTAAATACTATTTTAGTATTATTGTATAAATTTAAATTATAAAAATGAACATCAACATCAGGAAAATAAAATATTTTATTTTCTAAATATTTATTAGCGCCTTTCTTATTAATTATATATGCAGTTGCTAATGTTGTAAAATTTTTATTAAAATTATTACTATATTTAGGAAAAAAATCTAATTTTATTAAATCCCAATTACTAGGAGCATTATTTATTGCGTCATTTATTTCATTCATATAATTAGTATTATTAGGTATTGCATCATCCTCTAAAATTACAGCATAGTCTTTTGAAGAAGTATTTAAAAACGTCTTTATTGCTTTTTGATGACTTAAACAAGAGCCTAAAACAGATTTAGGCACTAAATATCTACTAGTAAAAAATATATCTGTATTATTTTCAAAATTCATTTCTTTTCCATAAACACCCGGTATCCTAATAAATTTATTGGGATATAAATTTTGTTCTATTTCTTTTAATCTATCTACATCTTTATCTAGATTTATAACATAAAAATCAAAATTATTCATATTCATATTCATATATAATTACACCGACCGGAAAGAAAAATGAGACAAAATATAGTTATGATTTGTATATTTTATAACTATGTTTCAAATAATTTGACAAATGCTCCTTTGTGATTTTCTTCTCTAAAATATTAGAAATTACTTTATAAATATCTTCATATGTATTTGGACTTTTCTTTTTGATATAATGTTTTAATTGACTAAAAAACTCTTCTATACTATTGGTTTCGGGATGATAAGGAACACTATATAATAAATGATTATTATCATATTCTATCTTTTCTCTTATTAGTTTTGATTTATGAATAACTGCATTATCCATTATTACCAAATAATTCTTATATTTGGAATGAATAAACTCATCATAAAATTCTAAAATATCGGTTGTTTTTACACCGCCTTTTCTTTCAGGGTATAATTTCCATCCAATTACTTTATCCGCACTTATAGCACATAATAAATTATATCTTTTATAAGGATATTTGTTTGTCTTTTTGATTACTCTTGTTCCACTCTTACTTCTACCATAAGTAAGTGTCATATTCAGGTAAATAGATGTCTCATCTAAACAAATGGTTCTTTTGTAATCAAAATCATTCAACTTTTTGTAAAAAGTTTCCAAATCTTCTTTTTCTTGACCTTCATTTTTTTCAGGATAATATTTGCCTCGTAATCTTTTTCTAGTAAGTTTATGTTTATGTAAAATATTATAAATACTTTTATCATTTAGATGAATTTTGTATTTTTCATCTACCAATTTAGATAATTCCCATAAAGTTGTTGTATTATATTTTCTTACATATTCTTTAACAAACTTTTCAATTTCAGGTGTAATTTTGAGATTATGATTTTTACGAGTTTTTCTATTTATATTTCCATTATTTTTGTAGGTTTTAATCCATCTTGCTAACGATTGAAATTTACAATTGAATATTTTACAAGTGTTTCGCATATCCTCATTATGTTCTAAATAATATTTTACAGCAGTTTCTTTATAATCCTCTGTATGTTGCTTCATAATAAATATTTATAAAAAATATTAAAAATATTTATACTATAATATAAAATGGAAGAATTGCAAAAAGAAAATGATGAATTAAAAAAAAAGAACGCAGAATTAGAAGAACGATTAAAGAAATATACAAATGGAGATAATCATAAACGATATTATGAAAAGAATAAAGAAAAATATAAGGAATTAGGTTCTAATTATTTACAAAAATTAAAGGAAGAAAATCCTGAAAAATTAAAGGAATATAGAAAACGAGCATATCAAAAACGAAAGGAAAAAAATAAAGTAATAGAAAAAACTGAAAAATAAAATAAAAAATTGATTATATAAAGTTGTATTTTTATATAAAATAGATTACTATGAATAATAAGAAAATATATAATCATGAGGTTTTAAAAGAATTTTGTAAAGATAATAGCATAATATTATCAAAGGATTATAGTAATGAAAAAATAAACCGAGATGCTATTATTGAAGGTAATTGTAGTTTTAATGGATGTAATGAAAAATTTCAAAAAAGATTTCGTAGTATTATTGAATATGGTGGTTGTTATTGTAAATTTCATACGAAAGAAAATAGAAAAGTAAATGTAAAAAAAACATGTTTAGAAAGATTTGGTGTAGAAAATCCTTCTCAAAATGAAGAAATACAGAATAAAAAAAAAGATACAATTAAAAACAAATTTGGCGATGAAGGATTAGCAAATTCAATAATTACAAATAAAAGAAAAGAAACTTGTTTAAAAAAATATGGGGTCGAATATTCACTACAATCACAAATTGTAAGAGAAAAATCCAAAAAAACAATGGTAGAAAATTATGGAGTTGAAAATCCTTCTCAAAATGAAGAAATACAGAATAAAAAAAAAGATACAATTAAAAACAAATTTGGCGATGAAGGATTAGCAAATTCAATAATTACAAATAAAAGAAAAGAAACTTGTTTAAAAATATATGGAGTTGAAAATCAATTTCAATCAGAAATTATAAAAGAAAAAATAAAAAACACAATGGTAGAAAATTATGGAGTTGAAAATCCTTCTCAAAATGAAGAAATACAGAATAGGAAGATAAAAACTAATATACAAAAGTATGGATACAAACATCCTTCACAAAATAGCAGTTATATGAATGAATTGTCAAAAAACTCATATAAGTTTAAAGATTATAAATTACCATCTGGGAAAATAATTAAAATTCAGGGATATGAAAATTATGCGTTAGATGAATTATTTAATAACGGCATTTTAGAAGAAGATATTATAACTGGTTGTTCCAATGTTCCTGAAATATGGTACGAAGATGAAAATGTTAAAAAACATAGGCATTATGTAGATATATTTATTCCAAGTCAAAATAAATGTGTTGAAATAAAATCAACTTGGACTGCTGAAAAGAAAAAAGATTGTATATTTCTTAAACAAAAAGCAGGAAAAGCATTAGGATATAATTATGAAATTTGGGTTTATAATGGAAAAGGTGAAAAAGTAGAATGTTATAAATAATTTAGGAATAAATATAATTGCGTATATTTATTTAAAGATATTTTCTTTATATAAATTAAAAAGGATGGCGATCAAAAAAGAACCTCCGGATAAATATCGGTGTTTGAAACTTCCTATTTCCTCTATTCTTAATAAGGATTTAGAGAAAGAAAAAGAAGTTAAAGAATATTTAGAAATTTTACAAAAAGCAATTATTAGAACAAATGCAATTACAAGTAAAACATATTTTTTATTACGATTATGGGTTCTTCATAAGTATCATAATAATCAAGAAATACCTGAAATTACAACAGATACGATTTCAATGTCTATGAAATCAATAATGAAATCTTCTTCGGGACAAAAACCAAAAGGCAATAATGCTATTTTATTGCAAGAATTTCAAAAATTACATACTTTTCAATTAGAAGATGGAAGTAATTTATCATCTATTTTAGATTATTACGCTACAACTATGATTACATCTATTGAAAATAATATTAAAATGAGATTTTTTGATTATATTAACCGATTTGTAAATTCTTATTTTAAGCATTTGTATCAAGACCAGTTGGAAAACAAAGAATTCAAAAAACAACTTTACAAAGAAATCAATTTAGTTAAAAACGATATTATAAATAATACTCTTAATTGTGATGAAAAATACCATAGTTGGTTAAAAGAAAATCGTTATAAAATTGTTCCTGAAATATTTGATACCAGTTATTACTATGATATTAAAATTACTCCTTATAAGTATTTGAAACATATGATTTTTATGTGTTTAGAATTAGAGAAAATAGAAAGAAAATCTTTCCAGTTTTTTCCTATTCAAACCAATGCTATTCCAAGACATATTCAACTAGATACAAAAGCATTAGTTGAATTATTTGTAGAAACAGAAAAACATCAAAAGTTATTAGATGTTTGGATTAAAGAAACAACTGAAATAAAAACAGGAAAAAATAAAGGAAAATCAAAAAATAAAACAAAAGGTGATTTGTATAATTGTTTAGAACAAAATAAAGAATTTATTTGGGACACATTTTTCAACATAACTCAAAGTAGAAAAAACTATAAGTTTGATTATACCATTATTACGGATGGATATGCAACATCTTTGAGGTTTTTACATAAGGATTATATAGAGGAAGAACAAGAAAAAAAAGACAAGAAAAAAGCAGGAAAGAAAGCATTACAAGGATTAACGAAAGAACAAAAAGATAAAATCAAAGAAGATAAAAAACAATTACAAAAAGAACAAGCAAAACAAAAACGGTTGGAAAATAAAGATAAACCTACAAAATCCAAGAAGGAAGAAAAACAAGAAAACCCTGAATTTCCTTATATTGATGAAGTTCCAAAAGAACTTTTAGAAGGGAAACATATTTTTATTGACCCTGGAAAAAGAACTTTATTTTCTATGATGGATGATGAAGGTAATCATTTTTCTTATACCAACAGAATATATTTGAAAGAAACGAAACGATTAAAATATCAAGCATTACTGAAAAATTACAGAGATAAAATAGGAATAACTGAAATAGAAGAAGGATTAAATAAATATAACTCTAAAACATGTAATATAGAAAAATTCCAAGAATATATAACAGCAAAAATAAAAGCAAATGAAAAGTTAGTTCCATTATATCAAGAACTAAAATTTCGTCAATACAAATGGTATGGTTATATAAACAAGAAACGCACAGAAGATAATATGGTAAATAAAATAGTAAATAAATATAGCAAAGACCATACTATTATAATAGGAGATTGGAGTATAGGGAAACAAATGCGAAATTTTATATCTACTCCAAATTTAACATTAAAACGAAAATTACAAGAAACATTTAAGGTTTATAATATAGATGAATTTAGAACATCCTGTTTATCATATAAAACAGAAGAAGTATGTGAAAATTTATATTTGAAATTCAAGAAAGACAAATCACAAAATGAACGAAAGATACATTCTATCCTAACATATCAAATGGAAAATAATAGGAAGGGGTGTATCAATCGTGATAAGAATGGATGTAAAAACATTCAAAAGGTATTTAATTCTTATATGGAAACAGGAGATAGACCTGAAAAGTATAGAAGAGAATACAACACTAATAAAAGTCTCCAACCGCTAAAAGCCGTGAAATGTGAGACAAGCCCAAGATTTTCTTTAACAGAAAATGGATAGGGTGCATTTACATTACCAAAAAGGGATTTGAGATTTTATTTTTATAGAAAGTTTGTCTCATTTTTCTTTCCGGTCGGTGTAATAAAAATATTATTATTTATATAAAAAATAATAATTTATAATTGTATTATATGAAAGATATTATTTCATTTATTCATATTATTCTATTCGCATATCAAATTTTTTATCCATTTATTTTTTACAATTATTTTTATGATATAATATACCTGTTATTTTTTTATGTAACATTATTATCATATATATTACTTAAAGGAGAATGTATTATAACATTATGTTTTAAATTGTTTAACAATAATAATTATAAAATTGGTTCTGATGTATTTAATTTACCTGATATTCATTTGATGTTACCTTTTTTTAAGGAACAATTTTTACAATTTGCGTTTTTATTAGGTACGCTATATTTTATTTATGCGGTATATAAAGTAAATAATCGTACAAAAGCATTACCAAAAATTTATATATACATATATTCTCTATCTTTTATATTTTATACGTTATATTTAAGAAAATTCTTTAATGAAGCATTATTTAATAAATATAAAGTAGAAAATTATATTCAGTTTTTTTATATCTTATCAATTCCTTTCTTATTATATAGCATATATTTGTTAATAAAAAAACTTTGGCGTTGTAAAATTAAAAATTGACGAAAATATTATCATGTTGTCTCTCAGAATATACGATGTTTTTTCAACATATATAAATTAGTTAATACAATACATAATGTACCTATTATTTTTTGCATGGTAATTTTATCATTATTTAAAACTACTCCATATACATAAGACATAATAATACCAAAATATGATAATACAGCATAAATATAAGTATCTAATCTTGTAATTGCATAAAAACGTAGATAATAACCAAATAAACCAATGAATGCATTTACTGCTAATGACACTGATAAACCGCTGTATAATTCAATATTAATTATATTTTTCCATAAATAAGGTGTTAAAACACTTGCGCCAATAAAATATGATAAAAATAAATGATTCCAGTTGTTAAGTGTTTTTATATTTTTAACAAAATAGAAGATGATGGCTTCAGTTAATGCTGCTATGAATGCTGCGATAATACCTTCATTCCAAAAGTTTTCTTTCACTTTTGTATCATTTTTAATAATAGAGTCGTCTGTTTTGTCACTATTATCACTAGTGTTTTTATACGGTTCTTTTACGGTATCTTTCGAATTATTAAAATCATTTGCTATTAAATATACACCAAATAAAGGTATTAATAAAATTGGTGTAAGAGGTATGCCATAAAATAACAATATGATAATAGGATAGACATAATATAATGTAGTGGCTACACCACTATCTAATAATTGAAAACTACGGTAAGAAAAATACACATGTAAAATTGTAGTAAATGACAATAATAAACCATATGTTGATGTAATTGTTTTATAAATGAATACCCAATCAACAAAAAAAGCTGATATTGCTACATACATAAAGAACCTAGACCATATCTGTAAAATTAAATCAACATTTATTTTTTTAACAAATATCGAATAAAAACTTAATAAAGATTCGCCAACTAATTTACTGACAATCGCAGAGAACATCTTTATATAATAATTATAATTTTATAAATATTATAATTCATTTCATATTATATTATCTTACTCTCAAATTCGTTTCCTCTAAAATAAATGATCTATAATTATGTTACCTTATTCAACTATATATTGCTGAAAACATTGTGCTCTTGTTTGTCCGTGCATAGGAGGTTTTTTGATACTTTTCATCTAACATTCCAAAGCATCGAATCAAAAACCTGTCTTTACCATCATATTTTGGTTTAAAACCCGATCTACCATGTACTGCTTTATTATTATTTATAATAATTATTTCACCAGGTTGTAAGCAATGTTGAATTCTATGTTCATAATATATTTTTGTTATTTTTTCGATAATTTCATTTGCTTCTTCTGTGATTCCTATCATTAAATCTTGATCAAATACTAATATCGGGTCTTGTTCTCCATCCACGTCATTTATATTTATAATGGGGATAGGTCCTCTTTCATTTCCATCAATAAATTCATTACCGTGTTGTTTAAAGGAATAATCAACTCCTATTTTCCAAAGTGGTTGTTGAAGTATTTTTTTGTCTGGTTCATCTAAATGAAGCAAAATCGTTTTGAGTGATAATATATAGGTAAGTGCGGTGTTGTCACCACGAATACATGATAAAGACAAAAATTCGGGTTTCAATTTAGAAAATGCTTGTTCTGTATGAATTTCTAATTCTTTATTGCTACCCACACTGGATTGATGATTCGACATCAATATATCAGGAACGATATCTTGGAATATTCTACCGTATCCTTCTGCTTCATAGGATACTAAATTGGATATAAAACTCACAAAAAGTGATTGTATTTTTGCTAATATTGTTTTCTCTCCAACTTTACATTTATTATTGGGCGGTGTATCTGGTTTATCTTGTTGGTCATTAAGTATGTATTCATTGAATTTAAAAAGTAATAATGGTGTTTGATTATCCAATATTTTTTTCAATTCGGATTTTATATTTTCTGGTATTAACGTTGATAATTCTTTCATTTTTTTACAATATAATTCTGGATCGTCAGATGGAGATATTTCTATTGTTTTAACGATATTTATTAATGATAATAAACAATCATCCACAATATAAATAACATAACTAGGGTGTGTTTCTGATATTTCCATTATATTATTAGATGCCTAATTTTTTACATTTTAAACGATTTTTTCTAGAAAACAAAGACAACAATCAAACCAATCCAAGCAACCAACCCGAAAAAACAATGTAACCAATCAGTTATAATAAATATAATATTCTATTTCATATAACGATTTGTTATACTTAATTTTAGATGTATAAACTATATTATTTGAATTACAAATTTGCCTAACAACTGTCATAAAATTATTATATGTCATTTTTCTGTCTAAATATCTTTGCTTCGATAAAAAATAATATTGCTTACATGTATTTAAAAAATCATTTATTTTTTCTGTAAAAATCCCCTTTTTATATGAAATAGTATTAAATATGAAGTACTTATCTGTTTTTACGCACAAATCTTCTAATAAAACAAATAGAATATCTGGAGGTATTCTTTCTTTAAATATTTGTAATGACATTTTTAATATAATATATTATGTTTGTATAATATAACATATTATAATATTTTTTGAATTGTTAAATTTTGGATTTACTAATAACAATGGTAACTATAAAAACGATATTATTTTTAATAATAGTGATAATATTGGTAACAAAATTTAATTCTTTTTACAGGAACATTTATGATGGTGCTTTTGACGTATCCAAAAAATATATTGAACCACTACTAGCAGATAATGCTGTTTTGTTGTATATATATGTTATTGTTTTGTTTTTTTTATCATCTAGGTCTTCTCTATTTAAATTCTCAGATGGATATTTTAGTTCTTATATAAAACAAATGATATTGAGTATATCGGTTAATAGGAACGAATATAACAAACCAAAACCATTTATAGATGAATTATCAATTATAGCAATCATTGTATTTTCGATATTAACTACAATTTCTGGAAGTGGTTTAGGTAGTGAAGGTGTAATGATTTTTTTATCTGTGTCGTTGATGCTCTATTTGTATTTTAACTTTAAAAACTTGTTGGGTCTAGCAGATATTAATACAGAATTATTGATTTATACTGGTTATATTATTGGTTTTAATGCAACATTCACATCATTCATTTCTACTGTCATATTTATTTTTGAAAAAATGTACATTAATCATTCTAATATACTATACACATATCACGCAATTACAATATTATTAATTATTTTATTAGTGCAGTTATTTATTAAAAATAGAAATCCAATATTAAAGATTGAGAAGATACAGTTTGATTATTTTAATATATACAATTTGTTATATATAATAATTTTATCTCTCATTATAGGGGTAATTTGTTTCCTATTTTTTACGTCATTTATAACTTTGTATAACAGTATTAAAAACTATAAATACAAAAATGCTGTTATTATTATGTTAGGTATGTTATTAGCGTTTATGATTCAAAATTTTGGGCTCTTTATTTGCGGTTCTGGAGAATCTGTTATAAACACAGGGTTTAAAAATGCTGGTATCATGAATAATAATGACAATATAAATGAAGCATTTAATTATAAAAATGTATTTGGTAAAATATTAAATTGTATTATTTCAATAGGAGCTGGATTACCTGGTGGATTAGTTATTCCATCTATGACCATTGGTGCTGGCATAGGTTCTTTATATTCTAGTCTTTTTAAAAATAAATATTTAAATTCAATACAAAATATTATACCTATGACATTACCAATTGAAAATGTTATGTATATTGGAATGATTGCATTTTTAAGCCCTATGTTAGATGCTCCAATTACAAGTGCAGTAGTAATTAATCAAATATCCAATCAATCGTTTAATATAATACCAATATCACTTATAGCATCCTTTATAAGTTATTATACATATAAAAAATTACATAAATAGGGATGATTGATCAGTATTACACTAATGGTTTTTTGTTTTGTGGATGAAAAATATTCAATATATTATTTGTAAAAAGAGCTAATTCTATTTCTTCTTCGTGAATGTTATGAAAAATAGTGATATATTTACATATATACGGAATAATTATGTATTTCTCATATTCACTTAACAAATCCGTAATTTTAATATACAGAAAAAAATTGTCCAAAATATCCATAATAGAATAACCCTTATCATAAATAGAATATAATATTTGAATTGCATCTTGTATCTGATTATTTTTTAAACATACTATATAATCATCGAATGAAATAAAACTTATATTTGTACACATTTGCATAGCAAGATCAAGTGTTATATATTCGTTATATAGTTTGAATTTCTCCATGTAATTAATTAGAATTTTTACAGTATTATTTGATATGTTTAAAACAAATTCCTCTGCATCTTCTGAAATTTGAATATTTTCCGTTTTTTTAATTTTCTCCATTATTTTAATTAAATTTTCACGTTCTAATTGTTTAATTTTTACTATTATAAATCTGGATTGAATACTTTCTATTACCTTTTGCATATTACTACATGAAGCTATAAAATGAACATTATGACTGTATTTATCTATTGAATTTCGAAAAATCTGTTGACATTGTTCGTTGATTAGATCCAAATCATCAAATATGACAATCTTCTTTTTGTTTTTTATAATAGACGACGTTTGACAAAAGATTTTAACATCTGTTCGATAATAATTTATTCCTTGCTCCTTCAAACTATTCAAATACAATACATTATCGTTATATTGATTAAAATCATAGTCTTTATAATATTCTCTTATCAATGAATTTAATATTGCTGTTTTACCCGAACCCATGTCACCAATTAATAATAAATTCAATTTATCTATTTTTATTAGATCATGGAACATTTTTTTCATCGTTTCGCTCATCTCAAAGTCATCCAAGTAGAGTGGTTGAAACTTATTTATAAATAAATTATTATCCATCGGTGGTTTTATATATTTAGTAGTTTATAATGTCTAGGTTATAATATTAAACATAAAAAAACATTTAAATTTATATATTTAAATATTAATTATATTCAAGATTCTATATACGCTATATCAAACATGTCACAAGATAATCATTACGAAACGTTGGGAATCAACGAAAATGCAAGTGAGAGTGAAATAAAGCAAGCATTTAGAAAACTTTCTCTCAAATACCATCCTGATAAGAATCAAGGAAGCACTGAAACCATAGGAATGTTTCATAAAATAAATGAGGCATATGAAGTTTTGGGAGATTCATCGAAGCGAAAGGAATATGATATGATGAGGAAAAATCCTTTTGCAAATATGATGAATGGTATGGGAGGTATGGGTAGTCCCGGGTTTGCAACTCACAACGAATCATTTGATAATATCGACGAAATTATTAATAAATTTTTTGGTGGTCCAATGGGGATGGGAATGGGTATGGGTTTCCCTGGTGCTATGCACATGAATATGGGTCAAGGAATGCCGAACATTCAAATATTTAGAAATGGTGTTCCAATTAACGTAAATCGTTTTCAAAAACCTACACCTATTACCAAAAATATTACAATAAGTATGAATCAGGTTTTGACTGGTGCTAGTATTCCGGTTGATATTGAAAGATGGATTACAGAAAATGAACATAAGGTATTCGAAAAAGAGACCATATATGTTACAATTGAAAAGGGTATCGATTCAGGCGAGATAATCGTATTAGAAGGAAAGGGAAACATTGTAAATGATCAATGTAAGGGTGATGTTAAAATTTATGTGAATGTTGAAAATAATACTCAATTTCAACGATATGGCATTGATCTTTTATTAGAAAAACCCATTTCACTTAAGGAAGCTTTATGTGGATTTAGTTTTGAAATAAAATATATCAATGATAAAAATTATACTATCAACAATACACAGGGCAATATAATTACACCCAATTATAAAAAAACAATTCCTGGCATGGGTTTGGAGAGAAACGGGAAGAGGGGCAATCTGGTAATTCATTTTATTATCGAATTTCCAGCTAATTTATCAATTGATAAAATTAATTTGTTGAAGGATGTATTGTAATTTTTTACATGTGTAAAAATATATAGTATTTATATAATATATATTTTATGTCATTATATTTAGATTCTAGTCAAAAAACGATACCAAAACAACATTATTCGTTGGATAATTATAATGGTAAGGATAATAAAGATAATAAACAAAAAACTACAAAAAATACCGATGTAACAAAAGATGGTAAATTGGATGCGGTTAAAACGTCATTTACCCTTACTTATATATTGTTACTAACCACGTCGTTGGTCACATTTATTGAAGCTATACGTACGCAAAATCCTTTAGTTCGTCATATTTTCAATTTAGAAACATGTGTTTCTTTAGTGGGTGGTTATTTTTATTCTGTCTTTGTCGGTATGATTGATGATTTCAAAAAGAGAAATGTGAAGTTTGATTGGGATGCAATAACAAAAATTCGTTACTTGGATTGGTCGATTACAACCCCTATGATGTTATTAAGTTTATGTTTGGTTTTAGCAAAGGAATCGAAAAAAATAATACATTTAACTACTATTTTGCTGGTACTATTTTTAAATTATGTCATGTTATATGTTGGCTATTTAGGTGAAATAAAGGTATTAAATAGAACTTTAGCATGTATTGGAGGGTTTATCCCTTTTGTTATCATGTTTTATATAATATTTAAAAATTACACTGTTATTGATAAGGGATTTTCAAAATATTACTTGTTTGTTATTTATGTAGTTACATGGTCATTTTATGGGTTAGTTTATTTATTAGGTGATGAATATAAAAATATAGCAATGAATTTATTAGACTGCTTTTCAAAATGTGTTGTTGGATTATTGTTATGGGTATATTATACGAATATAATACCAAAATTATAAGTGATTTGATGTGTATATAAACAAATTTATTATGTGATGTTACATTCATTACATAATAAATATAAAAATATATTTACAATTACACTTATATGTCAAGATCTGCGTCACGAACTATTACACGAAGCATTACCAAAAAAATGACAGAAAATTATGATAATATTCACAAAAATGGATATCATATTTATAAAAATATATGTAATACGGACAATATGTTAGGGTTAGGGTTTCTATTGAACAAACAAGTCGATAGTAAATACGGAGGACCCATTTTTAATGGAGCGAAAAACGACAAAAAGAGAATTCAATCTACTCTGCGATGTAACAATACAATAATTTCCGAATTTATAGAAACATTAGAAGAAAATATATTCAAGGTGTTACCGTTGAATTCGCGTTTATATTTCAGTAATTGGGTGATTTTAAAATCACTAGACGGTTGTGATGAACAACAACCTCACACGGATTATAATGTTGAAACTATAAAAAATATAACTGATACAACATGTTTTCCGTTGTTAGTATTGGTGGCACTCATGCCAGAAACATATTTGGATATTTGGGACTTGAAAGGTATTCATCGAAAACTGGTTATGGAGAAAGGTGATGTGTTAATTTTTCGAGCTGATTTGATACACGGTGGCAGTTCGTATGAAAAAGAAAATATACGTATTCATGCCTATCTGGATAGTCCAATAGTTAAACGAATTCCCAATAGAACATGGTTTTCTGGTTAGGGTTAGAGTAGATTAGTCTTTTTCAATAACCACTTCTTTTGCTATTTTTTTGATAATTTTTGACTGGGTATTCTCTGTTCCATTCCCTATACCTAATGATTCCATAATAAGATGGTTATATTCATCTGATTTCTTGGATGCTGGATTCATGCAGTCTGGGTATTTTTTCTGATATTCAGGCAATAAATTCCTATTTTTATGGGCGATTGCACTAATAACCTGTTTTATTTTCTTTTTATCCGCTTCATCCTTCTCCCACTTATCTTGATCTTTTACATACATGATTTCTCTCTTTATGTCGCTACAATGAACCGGACGTTTCTCTACATCCAATGCTCTCAGGTTTTTAATAATAATATTGGAGATTCCTTCTATGTAACCATATTGTCCCATATTCTCCAAATCAGCTAATTGGAGAGAAATATTCTCAATAAACTCGGATATATTCATTGCATCTTTGCATGTTTCGTTCAAGAAAAACTGAAGATTGAACGTTTTATTATGGCTGTTGGTTTGGTTGGTTTGGTTGGTTTGATTGATCGTATTCGATATAGAAGAATTACTGTTTTGAACTATATTCATCATCATTTTATTCTGCTCCAATAACATGCTTTTGAATTCACTATTTTCTTTCATCAAATAACTTATTAGCTCTTTATCGTTTAAATCCGCTGTTTGGATATCAAACTCATTATATTCTGATGATTCACAATTATATTTTTTTCGATGTAATGATAAACTTTGGCGATGCATAAAAACCTTACCACAACTGCATTTGCACTTTTTTGCACTTTTTGCACTTTTTGTGTCAACATTTTGCACCTTTTTGTCAACATTTGTCAACATCTTGGTATGCTTCAAGGTATTTATATGTCTAACCCATTCAAATTTTCTGCTACATACAAAGTTACAATTTTTACATTCAAAATTTTTGGAGTTTTCAACATCGCTAAATGTCAACATTGTCAATATAAATATGTTGACATTAAAAAGTGCACATTTTATCTTATTTGTAAAAAAATATTTTTCAAAAATTTTGTCGTAACGTTTTTATAATTATTTTTTTGGCATTATGACCATGATCGTCACATCGTGTTTTTTTATTTATTTTTCAAAACTTTTCTGTAGATTATAAAAATGGACAAAAATAAATGTCCAATTTTGATTTTCCAAAAAACTTTTGGCAATTTTATTATGTTTTTTTGGATGACACTGAAATCCAATGGTATTATTATTATTTTTGTATTATCTGCATATATGGTTTAAATATATAAAATAATATGCATAAAGATATTTATATCATCACGTATAATCAATAAGTAAAAAGAAAAATTGATTTAATTATATATGTATGTATAATACTATAAACATAAAAACTATCTACAACGTCGAAAAATAAATTAGGACAATATTTTACAACGCACAATGATCTCAAAGAAAAAGTATATAAATTTATATTAAATGAACCGTCTAATATATTAGAACCATCTATTGGTCAGGGTGATTTAATTACTTTTATTAAAGATAAAATACCACATGTCACATTTGATATGTATGAAATTGATAAAAAAATTAAATTATTGGGTAACATACAAAAGGATAAAGTCATTTATGGGGATTTTATGCAACAAACCATTTCAAAAACATATAAAACAATAGTAGGGAATCCGCCTTATGTTAGAACCAAAAAAGGAAATTTATATATTGATTTCACCGAAAAATGTTATAATTTACTAGATGTTAATGGTGAGTTAATATTTATAGTTCCATCTGATTTTCTGAAACTAACAAGTGCATCTAAATTGTTAAATGTTATGATGATAAATGGTACCTTTACTCATATATTTCATCCTCATAATGAAAAAATGTTTGAAAATGCATCTATCGATGTTATTGTATTCAGGTATTGTAAAAATAGTTCAATTGAAAAAAAAATATTATATAACGACAAACAGCTTTATATTACAAACAGCAATGGATTAATTACATTTGGAGAAGAAAAAAACAACAATATTATTATGTTTCAGGACTACTTTGATATTTATGTTGGACTTGTTAGTGGAAAAGAAGAAGTTTATAAAAATGCAGAATTAGGCAATATTGAAGTATTAAATGGAGAAGATAAAATCGATAAGTACATTTGTATTGAGAAATACCCATGTGAAAATGAAAAAATAAACGAACATTTATTTCAATATAAAAATGAGCTTATCACAAGAGGAATACGTAAATTTAATGAAAATAATTGGTTTGAATGGGGCGCTCCTAGAAATATTACTACCATAAACGCAAATATTGGCAAAGATTGTATCTATGTTTATAATTTAACAAGAGCATCCAACGTGTCATTTTTAGGTAAAGTCCAATATTTTGGAGGTGGATTGCTAATGCTTAAACCAAAAAAAACATGCAATTTAAATAAAATAGTATCATACATAAATAGTAACAGTTTTAAAAATAATTTCATGTTTTCAGGAAGATTTAAAATAGGGCATAGACAACTATGCAATTCTTATATTCCAACTGAATATCTGGTCTAGTTTTAGTTTCACACATATAACGTCCTTACATTTGACATAAAAGTTTCATGCCAACTAGGTCTTGGTTTTTGTAAGCATTCAATAAATTGTTTTACTTTTTTGTTTATATTTTCATATTTAAATGATCTATTTTTATCCCAGCAAATTTGAAATGGCAAATTATTTATATTTGGTGTTAATATTGTCAAACCTTTTACACTATTAACAATTATATCACTTGCATCGGTTTTGTTTAATACTATAAAATAATAGTCTTTTTTGTTGTTGGTATTGTATTTTTTATTTTGTAATTTATTGAAAAGTATATCACTCATTTTACCATTTTCATATGATTTGTCTCTATGGATATCCAATATTTCATCTGTATAAACATATACACACATTGCCAAATTACCCGTATTATCGCTAGTCATTGTAGTAGTTGTTTTAATATTGATAGGAATCCATCCATACATAGAATCAAATGCCAAAATATCGTACCACATTCGTTTTTTTGGTTTTTTTATTTTTTCACCAAATTTGTCGAAAAGTAGTTTAATTACTCCATCTTCATCTGTACAACTGTTTATTCTACCATCTTCATTTTGAGTTGAAAATTGAAATGTTTGTGATTTCAGATAGTTCTGAATTTTATACATAATTAAAGGCAGTTGTTTTAATCTCAACAAACAACCTCTAATCCATGATTGTATTTTAATTATTTTATTTTCACGAATCGTTAATGTTTCAACTTGTATTTCCATTTTGATATCCTTTGTTTTTATTGTTTTACTTACTATAAATTAATAATTTCAATTTTATTTTTTTATCATTTTTGTTTATATGTTATACAATATAGATATGAAAGGTCGGACTGATAAAACATATAATGTTAAAAATATATTATATGTTTATTACGCATGTGTCTATTTTATTATGAAACTAACTAATTAACTAATTAACTAAGTATAATTATTTAATAACACTGCAGAAAATGCATTATATTTATCGATTGTTTCTTTGGATGCTCCAGGTTGGCTGGCTTTTTGTTTTGCCAATAAAAAAACATGTAATATATGTAATTTTTATATAAATATTTTTTTATTTTATTATTGTATATGGTAATGATATTTTTATAATAATTTGTGTAAAGTAACAGCTCCAGCTATTTTAATAGTGAATAAACCACCATTGTAATGTTTCTTTGTTATTTATCTCTTCATAACAGGGATAAAATCGATAGTTATTATCATTTAATCCGTATCTTCTATTCTCTCTAATTTCAGTACAAGAGAATATCTTTTTAATTGAACGAATAGTTGCCTCATAATATCCATTTTCATTAGGTTTAATAGTATTTGGTCCCCTCCCTCCTATACGTTCTTTTAATTCTGTAACATAATATTTTTTTGCTTCTTTTTGAGTATCAAACTTTTTAATAATTGGTTCTCTTAGATTTTCACTTTCATCACTGGCAACTGAAAATCCATCATAGTCTGCTGGATCATTAAATGTATTTTTACCTGAAAGAATGCCGTTAGCAAACTTGGTTGTTTTTGAATTCCATTTAATTGTTGTATTTTCAAATTTACTGTTCCATAATTTTTCATAACGTTCAACACTGTCTACATTGGTATAGCATATACTTATTCCATTATTATCATACCCAGTATCTCTTCCTACTAATCCTTGAATTATTGCAGAGTCATCTGGATTTTTACTGCATCTGTCATAAAGAATACCAATGTGTTGTTTTTTTAACGTTTTAGCACAACGTAACATTTCTTTAATGAATATAAAAGTATGTTTTGAAGGTTTGGACGACAATGTTGTATTTATGTCTTCAATATCACTTTCACCATCATATTTTATAAAATTATGGGTATCAGGTTCAAAAATATTCTTAAAATTTTCAATAGTAATTTCTTGTTCTATACCATTTTTTGTTCGAATAATATGATACAAAGGTCTATTATAGTTTTCTATGTCATTTTTAATTTCCTCAATATTTTCAAACACTTTTTCATCAATATCATCCGTTTCTTTATTGTAACCACATAAGTCTTTGTATTGTTTTACTCTTCCCAATTGTAATAAATCATAAGAACTAACATAACCATCACCTACTTCTGCTAGGATTTTACTTGATGAATCGTTCCATTTCATCAAATCATAAATGGTTCCATCAGGTGTGGCGGTGTATTCTAATATTTTAACATCATTATCATATAATTTTTGTTTATTTAATAATCCAGCACTATCAAATGCTTTGTAAATGGTTTGACCTTTTTTTGCTGCAACTTGAATCTCATCCATAATAATAAGAATATTCTTTTTATCCTTGATTTCGTCAACAAAAGTATTTGGTAATTCGCAACGATGATATACCCTAGCTTGTATGCTCTCAGGTGCTCTATCCTTGGTTTGTTTTTTCCATTCACATGATGATAAACCTGTAATGATATAAATATTTTCGATTGGTATTAAATTGTTAGTATCTTCTAGGTATTTTTTTATAGTGGCCAACATACTGCCAGTTTTTCCAGATTGTGTTTTAGCCACAACCATAATATTGATAATTTTTCTGTTTGTAAATTCAGTAACTACTTTACCTGCTATCATTTCTTGATTTGAAAATATCACAGATTTACCTTTCAGTTTTAGAATTTTCAATTCGTTTAGAATATTTTGTTTGCGTAACTCCATGATATTTTGGTCCAACAAACTGTATTCACAAAGTAGTCTTGTGCAAAGAACAGTGGTCACTAAAAGATTAGATGTTATACCGAAACTCATTTTAATTTTATTTCGTAATGTATGTTACTAGAAATAAGTATTTGAATATGTAATAGATAATAGGTAATAAGTAATAAGTTAAATTATATTTTAATTTTAATTCATGTAAAAATAAAATATTTAAATCAATTTTTTTTGTTAAACAGTAAAAAATAGCAACACTTAATTTTTTATGACTCATAAATTCTAGCTATAATTATTTAATAACACTGCAGAAAATGCATTATATTTATCGATTGTTTCTTTGGATGCTCCAGGCTCACTAGCTTTTCGTTTTGCTATTAAATACTGTTCTAGAGTAATATTTGGATACTCATCTCCAATTTGCATCTGATATCTACTAGGATGCTGACCCAAACTCATGACAAATGTACCACATTTTTGATTTTCGTTACAAACAGTTGCATATCTTTTTTTTGCTCTATATACAGAGAGATTGGTTGCACCTACACCCGCACCAGAAACATATTTGTTATTAACATTTGCAGGTAACCCAGTAATTATCCCATACGATGGATTCTTTCTACATCCACCAGCGCCTTTGTTTTTATATAAAAATCCATAATCGAAATACCAGAAACTCATTTATATGATGTTTATATTATATGTATATAGAATATTATATGTGTATATAATATTTTATCTCTTCAAGTGTTTCAAAAAAAATTTACTATTCAATGATTTACGATATTTTTCTAGTAGGAATATCGGATGATACTAAATAAATAGAATTTTCTGTAATAATAATATATTCAGTATTACTTTTATAGAATTTTGATATTGGACTTGTATATTCATCTTCACTCTTAACAAGTAATTTCTCTCCAGTTTCTCTTACTCCAATAAGTGCCTTTTTGTCTAAACTAGATGTCCAATAATCTAACATAATTGGTTTATCTTCTACAATGGCTAATTTTGATGCGTGTTTTAATGTTACTTCAGATGGTAATGAATAGTTTGATGCGGGTGTGGACGCAGGTTTGCCACCACTAGTGGCAACGGTAGTAGAATTATTTTGCTCTGACATTGTATTATATTTATAATTATAAATATAAATAAACTAACTCTTTAAATTATTATTTGATTTTTATTTATATTTTTGAACGATTTGCTAATTTGAAACTAAAATTGTTTTTTTCATGATTTTACGTTTTTTAATTTTTTCATTATTTTTTTCTGTTACAGAATTAATGTCATAATGAAATTTTTGACTAATGACATTAAACTCTTTTACTAGCAATTCTTTTAGAAATTCATAAATAATCATTAATATTTTTTCATCACATTTTCCTACAATTAACACACTACCTGTTCTAAAAATCATAAATGAGACTTCACTTACATTTTTGTATAAATCTTTATTTTCCTTTGAAATTTGACTTCCTGTTTGTATTCCAATATCTGGATTATAATAAAATTTGCATTGTATTCCTGGATAAGAACATGGATCATATATAGATTGAATGTGATATTTTGTATTTAAAACTTCAAATAAAACTTCTCTATTTATGTAAAATCCACAGTTGAAATTCGAGTTTATTAATACAGTTTCAGTGTTTTTAACATCGCATTCAATTTTTTTATCGTAATATGGTTGCAATATATTAACAATCATATTTAATATCGCATTAAAAGCATGATCTGTTTGAATACCAGGAATTTCTAATTTTCCAGTATTAAATAATTTAACATGATATTCTTTAAAGGTATCATCCATATACATGCGTAATATTAGAACAAAGCAATTGTAAAACGCACTCTTCTTTTTACGTCTATAAGAAATCAAATCTTTTTTAGAAATACCAATGCTTATCTTTCGAATATCTTTAAATTTAACACGTCCATTCGGATTGTTTATATTGGTAATCACCAATTCTTCATAATAGTCTTCATGTTGTAAATTTTCCTTCATTGTATTAAACGCCTCTTCTGAGAGTGAATTAAACTTCATTTGTTTTTTTATAACACCATCACACGGTTGTGAATAAGGAATAATCGGTATTTTCCAAAAAACGGAATACAAATCTATTTCTACATTCAAATACGCTATAATTGTTTTTGTTGATATATAGATGTTAGAAACCTTATTTATTATATTTGTATTGTCTGATTCTTCTCCTGATATTTTATCGTCACATATGTTATATCCAGCATCGTAAGTGTCATTATTGTCATTATCACTTTCATAATCGTTATTTGAAGATGTTATAAAATCATTCCATTCATCATCTATCAGTTTATTTTGGGGTGGGTGGTATGTGGTTGGTGTTTTTTTTATATTATTGTTAATATTACTATTATCACCGAGATGATTAAAAGCACTATACATATTCCACGAAATATATTAACCGGTGTAATTTTTCTTTATATTGTTTGATTAAATACTATTTGAGTATTGTCTTTATATGGGTGTTCTTTATATTATATTTCTTATAGTATTTGTTATATAATATAAAGAGAGGAAACGGAATCAATTTTATATTGATAAGCAGATACCACGAATTTTACAACAAATATAAGAAATATAATAACTATTTTTGCATTCAGGATAATGTAATATATTTTCCATAGAATTTAAAAACATAGGGCTAACCATGTCTGTCCTATTACGAATAATATAATTGAGGAAATTTTTCATGATATTTTTTTTATCCGTGTTATATGATACGCTTATATCATGAATGTATTCCAAACATTTTGTCAAATAAACATCTTCATTGTTCGATATAATAATATCTAATAGGTTTTTATAAACATCGTTGTTTATGATGTTAAGTTTCACATTTAAACTTATCTGATTTTGATTCGTTTGTATAAAATTAATCATGCTTCGTATATCCGAATTATACAATTTTTGTATATAGTTTAAATTATATTCGCTTATCTCTAATTTTTCAATATTGCATATTTGTCTTAATAACATTATAATTTCGTTTTGTGGTAATTGATTGAATCTCAGGCGAATAAACTCGGTTTGTAGTCCTTCATCAATACGGCTAATATAATTACATATCAAACAAAATCTCACGTTTTTTGTATAACTTTGTAATAGATTACGCAAGGCTTGTTGTGCATTTTTTGTCATATAATCAACCTCATCTAATATGACAAATTTCATTCCGTTATCAAAAAGAGGTTTTGAATTTACGAATATATTAATTTGATTTCGAATTATATCAATTCCTCTATCGTCTGACGCATTCAAATGAATCATTAACCCCTTATTTACGTTATTGAGTTTTTTTTGATAAGCATTTACCAGATTAATAATGGTAGTTGTTTTACCTGTTCCAGGTGGTCCATAAAAAATCAAATTGGGAAAATTTGAAGTTTCTATAATGTTTTTAAGTATGATTTTGTTAATGGGATCTAATACAATATGATCAAAATTACTTGGACGATGTTTCTCTACAAATGGGCAAAATTTTTTGCTATGTATATCATGAGTAATAGTTGTTTCAGACATCTCTGGGTGTGTGGTATATGTATGTAAATATGTAATAATGTTTATTTAAGTTATGAACAATATATATTTATATTTGTCCGTTTCGATTGTAAAATGTCCGTTATGGTTGCATATAATAAAGAAAAAAAATGAAATAATAAGATTGTAGTATTGTATATAATAATAAATGTTTGAAATAACTACACATACAACCCCAAAAATGTTAAAAAATGCTTATTTAGAATTAATTATTGGACCTATGTTTTCAGGAAAGACTTCTTATTTATTGGATGTTTATAAAAAATGTAGATTGTGTAACATACCAATTGCCGTAATAAATCATTCATCTGATAATCGTTATACAGACAATAATAATTTATTATCTACACATGATAAAACAGTGGTACCTTGTATTTTAACAAAATCGTTAATGGATTTATGGAATTATGATTCTCTTGATGAAAATTACAGTGATAAATCAGAAAATCATATGTTAATGAGAAATGCGGATGTCATTTTAATAAATGAAGGACAGTTTTTTGAAGATTTGTACTTGTGTGTATTGGACATGTTGAGAGAAAAGAAACAAGTCTATGTTTGTGGTTTAGATGGTGATTTTCAAAGACAAAAATTCGGTGCAATATTGGATTTAATTCCAATGTGTGATAAAGTGACAAAATTAAATTCCCTTTGTGGTATTTGCAAAAACGGTACTCCAGGTATATTTTCGAAACGTATTTCCAATGAAAAAGAACAATTCTTGATAGGTTCAGATAATTATATACCTGTATGTAGAAATTGTTACGATGCACCAGATAAGAAAAAATCAGAATAGTGTAATATACGGTTGATTATGTTACGATATAATAAAGAACAAAAACAGCTCAACACATCAAACGAAAAAATATATATTAAAACAGCTTAAATTATAATTTATATTATAATATAAATTATAATGAATTCCCCTACTATTATAACCAGTATTCCAGAGCCCAACAATGCGACGGTTGTCGTACAAAAATCCAAAAGAGGTAGAAAACCTAATTCATTAAACAAAAAAACATTGGAACAAAACAAGATAAATATGACACAAGCTATAACAGAGTCATCGTCATCAACACCTCTGAATCCAGATGATACTCAAAATGAAAACGGTGTTGTTACTGATGATCTTAATCAATCATCGAACCCAGAAACAAAACCACCACTTAAAAAAAGAGGTAGAAAACCAAAAGGTGGTAAAATAATACACAATGTTGTTATTGATAATTCAAATAAGATAGAAAAACCAAATATTATATTACACCTTAAATGTTTTTTAAAAGATTTGGATAATCAAATCACAAATAACGTTGATAACATTGATTCTTATAAATTTCCGTCTAAAAATAATTTATTGTATGATGTCATTAATGAAGAAGTATCGTCGAATATGGGTATTGCTGTAGGTGCGGGTATAGATGATAAACAAAAATCAAATAATAAAATTATACATGTGATTAATTCAACATATAATCCAAATATTGAAATTAATAACGATTCATCAAGTTCATTTAATACACAATCACATTCTCATGTATCTCTACACTCAAATGCACACGATACAAAAGAAATTTATAAAAAATTAAAGGATTTAGAGATGAATTTACATCTAAACAATGTTCAAGACAAAAAATCTGCTTGTTTTTGGTGCACATGTGATTTTGATAATCCTCCAATTTACATTCCAAAATATTTTTTAAAAGAATCATATCATGTATATGGTTGTTTTTGTACTCCTGAATGTGGTGTTGCATATTTAATGAATGAGAGCATCGATAGCTCTACTAAATTTGAACGGTACCATTTAATGAATCATATTTATGCAAAAATATATAATTATACTAAAAATATCAAACCATCGCCTTCACCGTTTTACATGTTAGAAAAATATTATGGTAATTTATCTATTAACGAGTATAGAGCGTTGATTCGTAACGATCGATTGTTTTTGATTGTTGATAAGCCTTTAACACGTATTATGCCTGAATTACACATAGATAATGAAGATTTTATAATTAATAATAAAATTATATCTACCAATAATTTTCAAGTTACAAAAAAATCACATCAAAAAACAAACAATTTGAGTTCGTCATTATCATCGAATAACAACATAAATACAACCACAACAATAACGACAACCTCCCACGGTAACACAAAAGCATCCATACTAAATGAGACGTTTGGATTAGGATCTATAGGATCTAGTTTGCAAATTTAAATGATAGTTATTTTACCATCTTGTTTTGCTCTATATTCATCCATGGATGTATCTAATTTTATTCTAATTTGCCTATATATTTCTTGGTTGAGCGACTTAATTGGTGCTTTTTTTTCAGTAGGTTTAACACCCATATATTCTTTTATTACGTTAATCGTGTTGTTGTTATGTTCTTTTAATTTTTGTATGGCTACTTCTTTTGTATAATTTGTTTGACGTAACACAATATCGATGTTTTCGTTGTTTTTCTCGAGGTCTTTAACGTCTGTTTCACTTTTATCTAAATTATTGGTAAGTGAAATAGTTATTGAATCCATTTCTATGATTATACATTAAATTTATTATTTTTTAAAATGTATTAAACGAATTTTAATATAATACCATATAGATTATTATATTAAAGCGTAAAATGGGTATCGATTATAATAATGCATCTACAACAGCACACACAAACGATATTGAAGAGGATATTAAGAATTTATTAGATGAAGTGAATAATAATCTGAACAATGGATTGAAAAAAATAGTAAATAATATATCAAAAAAAATGAATGATTATGATGATACATTTAATAGTTTAATAGAATTACCTGTGTTTAAAAATTATACAGAGAAGTTAAAGTTGGAAAATGGTAAATTAAAAAGTGAATTATTTGAATACCAACAAGTAATTAAAAATAAGAATAGAGAATTTGATGCTTTGAATAATGTAGTTATTAAACTGAAAGATGAACTTACTTTTTTTAGGAATGAATTGATTAGAATAAATAATAAAACAGAGGAGCATATTTCATTAAAAATAGAGGAAATTGTGACTGACTCTTCTGCAGATGAAAAAATGATATATACTAAAATTAGAGATATTGAAAATGCGGAGGTAGAAGAGGTTGAAGAGGAAGAGGTTGAAGAGGAAGAGGTTGAAGAGGAAGAAGAAGTTGAAGAGGTTGAAGAGGTTGAAGAGGAAGAAGAAGTTGAAGAGGAAGAAGAAGTTGAAGAGGAAGAAGAAGTTGAAGAGGAAGTGGTTGAAGAGGAAGAAGTTGAAGAAGATGAGGAAGAAGTATATGAAATTGAAATAAAGGGTGTGTTATATTTTACAAATGATAAAGAAAATGGTGAAATCTATAAAATAGACGCAGATGGTGATCCAGGTGATATTGTTGGAAATTTTAAAAACGGCAAAGCAATATTCATTTAATAATATAAACAATCCCTCAAAAAAATTTAGTATTTGTATATTATATATAGTAATATACAAATGGAACGATTATGTACCCCCGCTATTATATATGTTGTATTTTCAGTTGTTCAGATAATAATGGACTTATATACTGGATTAATAAACACCGCAGTAGTTAAATTTTTTATTATGATAATAATGACTATTTTATTGAATGTATTATGTCAACGTGATTTAGCAATTATATCATGGATCATTGTTTTTATCCCCTTCATTATGATGACTTTTATAGTAAGTTTAATTTTATATATTTTTGGTTTAAGTAAAGCAACTGGTAGTGAATCATACAGTAAAACAGCAAATAGTAAAACCGCGGAATTCACCGCTCCAGCAAATGTTTATTCACCACAAACACCCTACAATCCACAACCATCTATTTACCCTCCTGCTATGGGATATCCACCAGCAAACACATATAAGCCTCCTGCAACAAATAAACCAGCGTCAGCACCTACAACTACATCACAACCGTCATCACAATCGACATCACAAGGCGGATATAATTACATGAATGTATCAAAATTTTATCCTTATCCAACAAATATGTAAAATTATATTATATTATATTTTACACTATTCACTGTAATCGTATTCTATTTCTTCTTCCTCTAATTCACACTCATCAGATTCTTTATATGCAAATTTCGAAAATATGTTACTAGTAGTGTTAGTATTAGTTTCACCCTTTTCAACCTCGTGCAGATCAATTTTTGGAATACCCTTGTAAAAATTGATTACTTTTGGGTTTGGCTTTATTTTGCTTGGATTAAAATCAGATAAATATAAACCATTTAATGATTTAATTCGAGAGAGCGCCACATATGTTTGTCCATATTCGAATATGGAACTACCAATATCAATTTCTGCCATATCTAAAGTAGCACCTTGTATTTTATGTATTGTCATTGCCCATGATAATAAAAGAGGATATTGTTTTATCGCAATACATGGATATTCTTCAGACTGCCACCAATGAGGTTCAATGACGCGCGTAATGCCATTCGTAAATTTAACTTCAATTATTGTTGCTTCACCTAGTTCTTCAATCCGTGTTACAATACCCTGAGATCCATTACATATTCCACTATCTAAATCAAGGTTGGCACAGCATAATACATTCGATCCCACCTTTAATTTCAATATTTTTTCACATGGAGTGTTGTTTTTCAAGTTTTCTATTTCATATTCTCTCTCCTGCAGGGTCATGCGCTGACACTTCAATATTTGTTCATATGTGAATGCTTTTCCACCATTTTTACCGTTTCCACCATCCAACAAAACTGTACAATCTGTTTTTACACCTAATTCCAAATGGTACTCATCCTCATCCAATGTATTAAACATCATATTGTTTATATAATCCGTTTTTGCACGTGTTGGAAACAGCTTGGTAGGTGTATATAAGTTATTATCCGTTTTGACATATTCACGACCTACATATTTTTCAAGTTTGTCAGCGTTTTTCTCTGAAAGTTCGCCTCTACGTATTTCATTTAATATGTCAATGTAATCTTGATCTTGTTGTCTAAAAATACTATTCAATTCAATATGATTTTCCATCGCGAAAACTTTGTACCAATCATCTGACTCAAAACAAAACTCTTCACTTCCCGGATCGTTCATATTATTTCCCACTGGTGGCAATTGGAAGAAATCGCCTGTAAAAATTAATTGTATTCCACCAAATGGCAATGGTGAGTGTCTAACACGTTTCCCTATTTCATTTAATATATTAAATATTTTTTTTGACATCATACTTACTTCATCTACAATTAGAATTTTCACTGATTGCCAATTCTTTACTGTTCGATTTGATCGTAAAACGGATTCTATTATGGTGTTCGTGTCGCCACGTGCTAATTTAATACCACTCCATGAATGTATTGTTCTCGCACCACAATTAAGTAAAACGGATGCACACCCTGTTAAAGCGCATACTTGTACGTTCTTTTTGCTTTCTTTTGCTGAATTTATCAAATGTCGTATCAAAAATGTTTTTCCCGTCCCCCCGGGTCCAGTTATAAATAGATTTTCGCCCCGTTTGAATTTATATAGAGCGTATTTTTGTTCTGGTGACAAGTTGTTTATATTCATATCTAATTTCAGGTTTGTTTTTATTATGTGATTATATAAACTTTAACAATATAAAACGTTCAATTTTATATTGTTATCACAATATATGTCTATGTTATTTTTGAATGAAAAATATATATATAAACAATATAAAAATATTAGTCGTATAAAAATTATATAACCTGATATAATGTCCGACTATAAACATATGATAAACAATCTATCGAATGCTGTTAAAAATACAAATTTAAAAACAGTAGGAATGTACAGTGGCTCGTTTTTAACAGCAATTCTATCATTACAATTTATAAGATTCAGTTTCCATTATTTACCGAACGCGGTTTTTTATTTTTTGGTGTCATATTTATCGATTCGCGTATATGAAACTATGAGTGATAACTCTGTAACAGATAAATTAAACAATATAGCATTCACATGTAGTTATGATGTTATTATTTTATACAGTAAATTACAAATATTATGCAAACAAATAAACGAAAAACTTATAAAAAACACAAACTACGAAGAAAAAATACGAAACACTCTATATAAGGTGTTAAACATTCCAGAAAAACCAACAAACACTTATACATTTGAATATATTAAAAATGGTGATGTTATAAACAAAACAGTTTCATTAAACAAAAATCTGATAAACGAAGACACTTATGATTTTATTATTCTATCGAATGAATCTACAAAACATAAAAAAATAATACAAAAAGAGGATGTTAATAGTTTGAATGATTACATGGAAGTTGATCTTGATAGTATTGATATGATTCCTTCCACCGTAAAATTCATGGTTTTTCAGTTATCTATTCCTTTTTTAAGGAAAGATGATGAAACTCTCGTGGATTTACATCTTTCAACATCAACCCACAATTTTTTGATTGATGGAAATAGAATCGACAAAAAATTTTTATTGCATTTTGTGAATCATTATTATTCGGATCAAATACTAAACATTGAACATCTAAATGGATGTGAATTACGATTTATAGATAACGCAGTGAATATGATCGATATGAATTTGGATGAACAATATATTTATATATATGAAGACACATATGAGATTAAAAATATTGACACATTGGATGCAAAGAATAATTTTCTAGAAAGCGAAGAAGAATATGTTTCTCCTACATGCATAGAAAAATCGAATGAATCATCCATTGAATCATCCATTGATTCTTCTAGCGACGAATAGTTCTTCGCTTTTTAGATTTTTTGCTTTTTGATTTTCTTTTTCTACCTCCTAGTTTTTGGGATTTCTTAGTTTTCTTAGTAGATGGTTTTGCATATTTTTCTAACCCCAAAGAAATTTCATCGTATAAATCATCTATGGTACCTTGTTGTAATATACCAGCATATGCTTCATTAAACGCGTTTTTATTATTATCAGAAACAAAACCTCTAATTTTTGTGGCAGACATTGCTCCTTCAGGTCTAGGTAACGCACGTATTTCCAAGTTTGGAAAGTAATTATTTAACCAATTAAATGCATTAGCACGATCTTCACCAATAATTAATAACATTTTACTATTGTTATCAACTCTTGATATGTTTAACAAATCATATATATTTGACATAGGAAATCCTGTTTCTTTACAAATGATATTCGGTGTAATATTAGACATGTTAGACATGTTAGAAATCATTTCCAATAAGTATTGTGTTTTTCTATGACATGGAAGAGGATTTTTATTATCTTCAGATGAAGATAATACAATTCCAATATTATCCAGATTATTTTCCCGAGCCAATACCATTAATTCAGATATTAGTCCCATATGTCCAGAGGTAGGTGGATTCATTCGTCCAATTGTAAAAACCATTTTATATGTTTCATCTTCGTTGATAATACTAGAAGCATTCGAAGCCTTCAAAACCTTCAAATCATCTTTATTATTATGAGATGCAGATAGAGGCATTTTCATACTGGAATTTGGTGCATGACTAATACTACGATGTTGAGTTGTTGTACGTCTTACGTTACTAGTACTACGAGGTGACACCGATTCTGGTTGAAATCGTTGAGTTGTACGTCTTTCACGAACACTACTACTACGAGGTGAATTAGAAATTAATGGTATTGATTCAAATTTTTCTGGTTTTACACTCGCACTTTTCTCTCTATCCCTCGATCTACTTCTACTTCTACTTCTACTTCTTTGACTCATGTTATCTAATAAAAATGCTTATTAATATATTCTATATATTTAGAATAGATAAATAATTACTGTAAATGATATAAAAAAAAAATGATTTAATTTATATATAAATGGTAATTTCAAATACTACCATTAGCAATACAATGAAATCAGAACATCATAATCTTGGTGATAGTTGGACTTTATGGGCACATTTACCTCACGATACGGATTGGACACCTAAAAGTTATAAAAACATTTATACTATGACTACCGTCGAAGAAGCAATTACAATAACGGAAACACTTCCAGAAATATTGGTTAAAAATTGCATGTTATTTATAATGCGTGAAGGTATTAAACCAATCTGGGAGGATGTTAAAAACAGAAATGGTGGATGTTTCTCCTATAAAGTAATTAACAAAAATGTTTATGATGTGTGGCGTGAATTTACTTATGCATTAGTCGGAAATACAATAAGTACAAACGAGTCATTTGTTGCTAGTGTGAATGGAATTACTATTTCTCCTAAAAAAAATTTTTGTATTATAAAGATATGGATGTCCAATTGTACCTTTCAAAATCCAGACATTATTACAAATGAAGTAACAGGACTGGATTCACATGGATGTTTATTCAAAAAACATACACCTGAGTATTAAGGCACCGGAAAAGGACGTTGATTATTTTCAACCACCAATGGTTCTGGTACATAAGTAGGTTCATTTTCATACAAATTAGCGGATGATAATACTTTTAATTCTGGTGTTAAACATGGTGCTTTTGATTCCACTAAATTGGTTGAATTAACACCAAATAAAAAGGATTCGATATCAACAGCGTTATAGGATAATTTATTCCATGGTATTTGAGCAGGGTTAAGACCATTTCCAGGTAATTGTGTATTATATGCTTCATTACAACCAGAATTTTTATAAATTGTGTATGTTCTACTGTGTGCGTTTGCAATTTCTTCTAAACAATAATTACCTCTTGTATTTTTATTTCTTGTAGATGCCATTGATATATGTTTTATATTTTGTCTTTGGGATTATTATATAATACTTGTAATTATTATATAATATTATTATTTTTTTATTATTTTTTTACTCGTGCATTTGCATTTTACAGCGAACTATAAGAATTAACACTAGAATTTACATTCATTGAATAAACGTTGTTATTACCGTATGCTGAGCTGGTTTTGTCGTTTTCAACAACAAAATCCTGGTCTCTTGTGAGTTCTCTCGAAGGAACTCCACCACGAACCCAACCTTCTGATGCTACACCCTCTACACAATACGATGGATTATTCATTTTACTCTTAACATTTGGTACTAGAGGAACATTAACATATTGATTATAATAACTAAATTCACCTAAATTAGAAACACTTTTTTTATTTGTACCGTAATCACCTTGTTGGATTTGTGATTCCATAACTGGATCAACACTACCTCTTCCTAAATATGGAACAGTAGCAAAAGGACGATGAAATAAGTCCAATCTACATTTTGGATGAGTTTGAATAGTACCAATCAATAATTTTGAATTGTCGTTAATATTGCATCCACCTACTGCTACATTATATCCACCCTTGTAATTAACACATGGTTGAGATGTTGCTAATGAAATTGGATTTTTCATTGAACAATCAGCAGTGAAATAATTTTCTAGAGTATAATTACATGCTTCTAAACTTTGTATTGTACTCTGATCGACACAACATGAATCATTTCCAATTCTTGACATATTATCAAAAACATAATTAGAGCTTGAATATGACATTATATATGATGGATGATTATTTTAATTTATATTAATATTATAATATAAATTAATACAAAAATATTATAAATTACTTTTATTATTTCAGTTTTTCAGTTTTTCAGTTTTTTTATTTGGAAAAAACTATTATGGATCAGTCCATCTATAATTATCTTGAACCCTTGCAATAGCACCTTCTGGTGTATTCTCCTTTCCACTAAATTGAACATTACTATATAGCCATTTACCAAATGCGGTTTGATCATTTACAACTCTTGTATTTGCGGTTGCATTAAATACACGATTGGATTGATCTAAATCAAAGTTATCATACAAATTATTAAATAATTGTTTATCGGAACATTTAATACCAGGATTCAACATCTGAACCATTTTTTTAACATTATTTCTAATATCATTGGATACAGACAGATTAAAACTAGGAGATGCGGATAGTCTATCTGGATTATCCATTATATCAGTTAAAAGTACATTACCCAAAGGATTTGTTTTTGTGCCTCGTTGATAATTGTCCTTTACGAATTCTTTTAAAGGAGTTCCATTTTCGTTGTTACTGTTGCTGGTACTGTTGCTGGTGCTGTTGCTGGTGCTGTTACTAGTGTTGGATGTTTGATTATTCGATTCAGACTCTAAATTATAACTATCATTTGTATTTGGTATATTAACATTAATAATTGGTGTATAATCAGAAGACGATTCATCTCCAGAACCAAAGCCCTCTTTATTATTTTTGTTATACTTATACCAATTTTGATAATAAAATAAATAAATTACAATTAATGTAATAAATCCAACTACGACTATTTTCATAGATCTAGTTAAAATAAATCCTAAAATAGTTAAAATTATTATTAATCTTGACATTGCATTTATTTTTCTTTCATAACACATTTTTTGGGTTGGCCATATTTCAAATAATGTATTTTTATCTAATAAAACAGTCGGATTATTAACCCATACATCAATATCAGTTTCTTTTATGTTGTTACTATTATATTGATAGTTATCATTAAAAACAACTCGGTTTCCAGACATTTTTATATATTTACTATTCTATTTATATTGTATAATAATATTTATATTTTACAATATTACTTATATTTTCCATTATAATTTACATATAGTTTTCACTCATATACCACGAAACTTGCTAATTCTTCTTCTTTTTCTTCTTCTTTTTCTCTCCATTGGATGATGTATTATTTGGGTTGGATGAAGACGATGATGATGCCTGATTACTAAACATATTAATTAATTGTTCATCAGTTATAGGATTAAAATTTTGAGCACGTTCTTGCATGTGTGCTTGTGCTTGAGCTTGTGCTTGTTGTGCTTGTGCCTTCTTTATTTCTGCTTTTTCCCTCATCTTTTCCTTCATCTGTGCTTGTTTCATGTTTTGATTTAATTTACTTTCCATTGCATTAAAATCGAATTTTCCTCCTCCCATTCCTTTTGACATACCCATTTTTTTTAACATGGATTGAATATCACCCATACCAGGCATATCTTTCATTCGATTAATAATATCACTTGCTTCAGACATTAATTCGCTTTCCTTTATGCTTCCAGATTTGATTTTTTCATCTAATTTACTTCCTACATTTTTTACTAATGACATCAGTTTTGTTGGATTTTTCATCAATTTTTGAAAAACATCCTTCACATTTGACTCCGAGTTCAAATCACCATCTGCACCTAAATTTAAATCTGAAGCTGTTTCTTGTGCAATTTCCATTGCCAGTTCGCCTAATTTTCCACCTAACATACCATTAATATGTTCATGTAAATTTTCAGCACTGGGGAAATTATTCATATTAATTCCCTCACCGTTTTCACCTGCATTGTCCTTATCTTCGTTGTTTCCGTCTTCACCTTCTCCGGTACTTGCGGATTTATTATTTTCAAAAAATTCATACATCTTACTCATGGTTTCCTCCAATGTGTTTTTTAAATCGTTCTCTTCAACTGATTTAAACATTTTAATAGTTTCACCAAAAGCGTCACTATTATCCATTGTTCCAACAATAGCAAAAAGAATCAATTGCAAATATCTCCAAATAGTTTCACGAGTATTATCACTAATTTCACATTGCCATAGATTTCTAAAGTGAATATTTGGTAAAAATTCAGTATCTAAATCAGAATTTTCAGAAAACATATCCGCGTTTTTATAGAGAATATCAAAAAAACGTGGTGGCATTTTCTTTAAACAGAATTCATATAAATACTGTACTGGGTTTTCATATTTTGTATTTTGCCACCATTTGTCAATAAAATGCGCATATTCAGGAAATGTTGTGCGCAAATCATTCGATAAATCTTTTATAATTTTATTAAATTCTGTAGGAATAACATTTTTTTCTTTGGAATCGGTTGTTGAATCACTGGACATTTATTATATGTGTAATATAATAAATATTATTTAAATTAAACTAAAACTAATTATATATTTTATTGATTTTATATTTTTTTAGTTTTTCTAGGTTTTTTAGTTTTTATATACAACAAATTATTAAAAACCACCATTCATGTTACCATACAAGGTACATAATTTTGTTAAATTTTGTATATAACCCATCGATTTCTTTTTATTTTCTTCATTCATTTCTTTTACTGGATTTCTTAATCGATCAATACCCATAATAATTTTTTTTGAATTAGGTGAATCCATTACATCTTGGGTATAATCTTTATTGATAAAATAATCAATATTACCTGCCTCTATTTCTGATCTATATTTACCTACTACATATTCTGACCATACACGAATTGTGAGTTTTGGATTTATTTTTCTTATAGTAATAAAAGCATTTTTTGAAGCTAAAATATCATGATCTTCTGGAAAAACTCTTTCTATATCACTTACAAATTCCATAAAATGATCATTGAATGCTGTGAGTATTGTAGATGAATTCGACATAATATATAATTAGTTAATAGTAACTAGTTTTTATATATTTTATAATAATTATATAAAATATATAAAAATAACAGGTTTATAGATATAATGTCCAACCCAGTAACTATTGTAACTTGTTTTTTTGATATTGGTCGAGCTGAAAAAGGAGATGGTAGAACTATATCAGAGTACAAAGATTGGATACAAAAAACACTGCAATTAAATTGTAATTTATATATTGTGACGGAAGAGAAATTTTATGATTTTTTTCTAGAACATAGACCAAAACATTTTAATACAAAAATAAAAGTTATAAAATTTAAAGATTTACACTATAACAAATATTACGATAATATAAAAAAAATTATTGATAGTGATTCATATAAAAATAGAATTGCTTATCCTGATAGAGTGGAATGTAAATTACCAGAATATAATATTGTTCAATATTCAAAATTCCATTGTTTGCAAATGGCAATCGATGAAAACCCGTTTAAAAGTGATTATTTTTTCTGGATGGATGCTGGTGTATCTCGATTTTTTTTAGATGTAGATATTTCAAAATCATATCCAAGTAATAATTGTATTAATTTTTTAAAAAATAACGAGGATAAATTTATTATACAAAAACGACATGATTTGGAATTATTTCCAATAGATGATAATTTTGTATGGAAAGCAGAAAATTTATTATACGGAACCATGTTTGGTGGAGGGAAAGAAATAATTTTAAAAATTTCAGAATACATAGAAGTTATTTTTTATGAAAAAATGTTATCTAAAAATAACGCGAACAATGAACAATTAGCATTAGCATTACTATGGAAAGAAAACCCAAATATATTTGTATTAACTAATAATGTATATGGACAGCATTTGTCACTTTTTAAAATATTGTCATTATAAATATAATATTTTTTATATTCTTCTTTGATTTCCATTAGCTGTTAAATTTTGAAATTCTTGTTCTCTCTGTTGTTGCAACTGTTCGACTGTTAAACCTTCAGGTACTTTTCCAGCTTTTATACTAGATTCATCACTAGGAGTATAAATAGATTCCTTGTCCATATAATTGGTATGAACATAATTATGCATTTGTCTGACACCACCATTTCCTTTTGCGGAGAGATCATCTGAATTCATATCCAAAAAACTATAATTATCCGACATGATACCAAATGCACTCGCACCACCACCTCCAAATGAAAATGCCATTGGTTCTATGTTGTTGTTGGTTGCTTGTTTTATTGCAACTTCTTGTTTAGGTTTGAAATAATTTAATATTGATTCCCCGTACAATATTTCATAATTATTGTTAAGTAATAACAATGCTGGAACACGATTAACAGTGTCAGGCAGTATAATACGTTGCCCATTTTCTAAAATAATATATGTTTTATTATCCTCTTTTACTCTTTTATCGATACATATAAAATGAATATCTTTACCTAAATTTGTTTTTGATAATGTTTGAATTATATTTTTTGAATGATTACAGAAATTGGAATAATATAATATACAACTCATTTGATATTATATTATGAATATTTTTATATACTATTTTTAACTTTATTTTTATATCTTATAAAATTAAAATTGAAATATTATATATCTATAACACAAATATAAATAATAAGCTATAAATATAATATATCTCCAAATCCATATACCAATCCACATACAAACCAAAAACATGAATCCAAAAATTGATAATATTTCTGATAAAGGTAATACTTTGCAATTTACATTATCAGGTGTTAATGTAAGTTTAGCCAATGCGGTACGTCGTACTATTTTATCCGATATTCCCGTTGTTGTTTTCAAAACGTCACCATATGAAGAAAATAAAGCAACAATATATACTAACACGAGTAGATTAAACAATGAGATTTTGAAACAACGTTTAAGTTGTGTTCCTATTCATATTCGTGATTTAAAACTACCTCTTAAAAATTATTTATTAGAATTAAAAGAAGAAAATAATACAGACACTGTTATGGTAGTCACTACAGAACATTTTAAAATTAAAAATTTGCAAACTGACAGTTACCTTTCTGAGAACGACGTTCGTGAGATTTTCCCAGCATCCGATCTCACTGGATATTTTATCGATTTTGTTAAATTAAGACCTAAAATTTCAGATGAATTACCTGGTGAAAAGATCCATCTAACATGCGAATTTACAATTAGCAATGCAAAAGACGATGGAATGTTCAATTGTGTTTCTACATGTGCATATGGATTTACACCGGATGATGTTAAAATCAAGGAAGAATTGGGTAAAAAACAACAAGGTTGGAAAGATGCTGGATTGAATGCAGAAGAAATAGCATTTGAATCTAAAAATTGGCAGTTATTAGACGCATTAAGAATTGTTAAAAAAGATAGTTTTGATTTTACAATTGAAACCATTGGAATATACACCAATCAGGAAATTATACAAAAAGCATGTGATATTATTATAGATAGACTAAATGCTATTGACATGCAAATTCATAGAGACGAATTGGAAATAAAACCATCCGATAATACCATGGAAAATTGTTTTGATGTTCGTTTAAACAACGAAGATTATACAATTGGTAAAACAATCGAATATTTTATGTATACTGATTATTTTGAAGGATTAAAAACATTGAGTTTTTGTGGTTTTAAGAAATTTCATCCTCATGATATAGATAGTATAATTCGCGTTGCGTACATCGATCCAGTTGAAATATCAATGATTAAACAAAATATTGCCGAGTGTTTAAAAAATGCTATCGATGTTTTTACAAAAATTAAAAAATTAGTATAGTTATTTTATGTCTCTAGTTACCGTTTATTAGTAAAATAAAACCAATTCACCGTTTTTATAATAGTTATAGGTAGCTGTATATCCCAACGAGTTAATTAAACCTTTATCGACATTTTTACTTTTACTAAATATCTCTACTCTAGAGTTGGGATATTTTTTTGATGTTTCTATAGCATCTTCTTTTGATAGTATTATTACTGTATCTTCCCAATCCATTCCATAAATAAAAACATATACGTATTCGCTATCGTTATTGCTCATATTATACATAATATTATATAAATTTTTTTATTTTATTATATATAACCACTTAAATATATAAATTGTAATATTAATATTACAATTTACAACATACATCATGTCCAAAGTAGCATTTATCACGGGAATAACCGGTCAAGATGGTTCATACTTAGCAGAATTTTTATTAGAAAAAGAATACATTGTATATGGATTAATACGCAGATCATCATCCATAAATACAAATCGCATAGAAGATATTTTTGATAAATTAAAATTACGTTATGGTGATATGACAGACAGTACATGTTTGATTTCTATTTTAGCGAATATTAAGTTAGATCAACCCAATATGGAAAAATTAGAAATATACAATTTGGCAGCACAATCCCATGTTAAAGTATCATTTGAAATGCCTGAATACACTGCTGACACTGACGCATTTGGAACATTAAAAATATTGGAAGCGATAAGAATAAATAAATTAGAAAGCATTGCTCGTTTTTATCAAGCATCAACGAGTGAGCTCTATGGATTAGTACAGGAAATTCCTCAAACAGAAACTACGCCTTTTCATCCACGATCTCCATATGGAGTAGCCAAACTATATGCATATTGGATTGTTAAAAATTATCGTGAGTCTTATGGAATATTTGCATCGAATGGGATTTTATTCAATCATGAATCAGAGAGAAGAGGTTTCAATTTTGTAACACGTAAAATAACAATTGGATTATCAAAAATACTTCGGGGTGAAACCGACAGGCTTATTATGGGAAACATCGATTCAAAACGAGATTGGGGACATGCAAATGATTATGTAGAAGGTATGTGGTTAATTTTACAACATGATAAACCGGACGATTTTGTGTTATCAACAGGGGAGACACATACTGTTCGCGAATTTATAGAAAAAGCATTTGCACTTAAAAATATAATATTAGCATGGAAAGGCGAAGGCGTACATGAAATTGGTTATGATATAAATACCAACAAGGAATATGTTTTTATAGATCCAAAATATTTTCGCCCTGCTGAAGTTGATTTATTATTAGGTGATTATACAAAAGCAAGAACCACATTGAATTGGTCACCCAAAATCACTTTTGATGAATTAGTAAAAAGAATGGTTCTTCATGATTGTGTGTGTGACGATAATAATAAATAAATATTTATATACTACTGTTCGTCTTCATCCTCTTCTTCCCACATTTCTTGCAAGTTTATCCAAGTAGAATCCATGTAATCATCTAAATCACTTCCCACCCCGATACTACTACGTAATTCTTCTAATTCTTCCATGTCATTTGGATAATCATATGTTTCATCCGATTCTATTTTTTTAGAACCACCATCACGATAATCATTTACATACATACATCTACCGAAAAAACAATTTCCTGGTTCATCATAATATGCAGTCACTTCTATATTATGATTTTTACTCATTAAGCTATAAACTCCTGTAGGTGGCGACCATGCGGATTCAAATGATACATTGATAGTGTATTCATTATCATCAAAATCATTGATATCTACGTCTCTAGCACTCCATTTTGTATTCCATATACTGGAGGCTGTTGCATAATCCCATCCATCTGGATGCTCTTCTGGATCCAATCCCAGTGGTGCAAAAGTCTGAAACCATGTGTCGTTTTTTATGGAATCTAATAATTTTTCATATATTTCTTTCGATGGACAAACAAAAGAAGCCGAGTTCATACACCAGTTAGGCATTTAGTGAATATTATTTTTTATTTACGTATATAAAGATAGTAATCTATTTTTATATACTTATTATATAATGTGTTGGAATGCGGCAGTTTCATTAAATACTTTTCTATTTAGTAGTTTTGCGTTACTACTTATTATCTATAATAATTCATTCACAAAATATAAAATTAAAGAATTGAATAACAAATGGATTTATATTTTTTTTGTATCATTTATATTGATGCAACTAATAGAATTTTTTATTTGGCGAAATATCAATAATAAATATTATAATAATTTATTTTCCATACTCGCAATTTCTTTATTGGTTATACAACCAATTGCAAGTATCATGATTATAAAAACAACTACTATGCGGAACGGTCTTCTTTTTGTTTATTTATTATTAGCAATACCATATTCAATTTATCAATTTTCTACAAAAAAAATACACACTATCGTTAGCAAAAACGGATATTTAGATTGGTATTTTTTCAATAATTCATTTTTAGTCTTATTTATATGGTTTTTCTGTGTTTTTTTTAGTAGCATTTATGAAAAAATATGGTCGTTGGTTATTTTTAGTATAATTGCATTGATTATTTGTTTTATAAAATACAGATACAGTGCTGGAAGTATGTGGTGTTGGGCTATTAACTCAATAATGATTTATTATATCACTTATTTATTAATATTCTTACCATTCTTAGAAAAAATGCAAATATGCTAATCATACATACAGTTTTTGACCTTTTCACCTTTTGATCTTTTGTCTTTGGACTTTGTAATCAAAGAATAAATTAACTTGGATGGATGTAAATTATTAATATAATAGATTGTTTCATGTAGAGTAATCGATTTTTTATTTGGTTTTAATTCTTTCAAATACATATCGTGTAAATTATACATATGAGATTTATATTCTGGAGGATAACTGCTTAATGGTTTTGTTTTATTAATAAAACAATCAATATAATGAATCAATAGAATATTTGTAAAAGATTGAATTTTTGTTTTAAATAATTCAACATTGTTTTTTATTTCTGGATCGTCTTGATAAAAACGAATAAATTGTTTTGTTGCATTTTGACTTCTAGCAATCAAATACTTGTATAATAATTTTGATTGTCTACCATGAATATTGTGAAGATGTTCATAATATGGATTACGAATTTTGCATCTTTCACCTGTTAGTGTATTATAAATTACCAACCCCATATTAGAATATATCATGTTTATATCATAACTATTTGTATAAAAATAATCATAAAGTTGATCATAGACCTTATGCTTATGTTCTTTTAAATCGAATTGTTTTGGATATTTTATTTTGCATTCCTTAGGCAATATACTAGGTTTGTTTTTATTCACAACAGAATCAAACAAATGATTCACTTTAACATAAATTTCTTCATGTGTGTTATCATCTTCAACCATGTTACAAACCTCACTAATATGATATACGTATAATAAATATAATTGTGGTTTAACAATATCAAATACTATTTGATTTTTAGGATGTTGTAAAACAAAACTATAACAGTATTTATGATTAAAATCATTCAATGTTAGTTTTATTTCTTTTAAAGCATCAAAAAACATATCACAAAATGTCATTTTAGAAAATGTGTTGGTGTTATTACCACCAATAGAACTTTTAGTAGCAATTTCCCATTTACATTCATAAGAATCCCAAAATAATTGAATCATTGTACCTTCTACTAATTCTTCTATAATAATATTTTCATTGTAAATAGGATTTTTCTCAAAAAATTCTTCATAACTAATACATTTAGGTGGTGAAAATGACACAATTTTATTAGATGCATTTACCACAACTGATCTTATTAATCCACAAGTTGAATACATAGTTTTCGATAATGCTTTTTTATTATATTTTATTATTTTGTAGTTGTTACGAGTTGGTTCATTTGATTTCTCTTCTGGGTATTCATCAAGTTGAGTATTATCACGTTGTATTACTGCAGTAAATATACATGGTTGTGGTGGTTGTGGTGGTTGTGGTTGCTCTTGTTCTGACGAATTTAGATATTTAACAAATTCAGGAATAGTATGTAATGCATATTTTGTATTAAAATTTTCAATTTCCATATTTTATTATGAGGTATGCTTATATGTATTCATTAGATAGATAGATAACTTTATATTATTATTATTAATATTTAATACTAATATTTAATAGTAATATCTTTATTTAACACATAGTACTAATAAAGATAATATAATATATTATAAATATAGGAAACAACATTACAACATTACAAATAAATAATAATAACAAATGTCTAGTGACGAAAAAGAAAATGAAAACAACCAACCACCGGTTGGAATTGAACTACAATTAGGTGATATAATTCAGATTTTTATAAAAGAATCCGAATCACAAGCAAACAAAAATGAATATGAAAAATTAAACAACCAAGTTTTTATTATTGATTATATTGATTCCAAAAAAATGCATATCATAAATGACGAAACACTTGATACGATTATATTAAACATAAACGATGGTATTATTGCAAATGGAATAATACAAAACATTATTATAAAAGATCGTAACAAATATCCTGGATATGCAAGACAAAATGATCTAGTGCCTGGGCAATGGATTAACATTTATTTTGGTGGAGATGTTCCTGCTATTATTACAGGAGAAATTACAAATTTAGAAGAAGATATGATTGAAGTGAAAACATATCCAGAAAATTCCGTAATATATATCAATTTTGATTATAAGGGTATTCCTGATAATTTACCAATTGAAACAATCGAAATTCGAGAGAAACCAATATCTGCATCATCATTTGAAAAAGAGATTTCAGCAACCCAAGCTGTTCTCTCCAAGATAAAATCTGAATCAGAGAATATCAGTGAGAAAAACGAAAATTTGGAAACCTACGCACCTTCTTTAGTTGAAAAGGAACCCGAATCACCCGAATCACCCGAATCACCCAAAGCTCCCAAAGATTATGAATTAGAGGAGGGAGAGATTTATGAAGTCGAAGATGAAGATCTAGATCAAGAAATAATTATAAACATACCTAGTAGTGAAATAAAACAACAGCTTCGCGAATTCATATTAAAAGCGGACGAAATCGTATTTGGTGACGAAGAAGTTGGTAATATAGTACAATATATAAATATTGATGAATCTAGACAACGATATAGTATAGAGGCACAAACAAACGAATTATTGGATGAATTGATATCTGCTATACCAAATAAGGGTCGAACTACACGGGTTTTAAACAATATTCACATAATGATTGAACGTTTCAAACAATTACGAAATACATTTTCAACGTTTGATGAAAATTATAACGTAAATGGTATGAAGTTTAAAGAAGCCAATTGGAAACCTCTTGTAGAAAACTTGTTTCATCTAAAAAAATCACTTTATTGGATTTTACCTGTTGTAAAAAATATGAAAAAAATGTATAATATTGATGAAGCCAATAACAATATAAATGATTATCCTGATATTGTTTCGCTTTCACTATCAGAAAATATGACTGATTTTGAAAAAATATTTAATAACTATAAATCGGATGATACCCCTGTTGAAATAAATAAATATGTAACCATGATGAAAGAAATGAATCCATACATGACTCCATTTGAAAATAATACAACAAATAGAGAGAATCAAGAAATATCTATCAATCAATACTTGAATAAAGATTATATTTACAATACAACAGTGAATGATAACTTTGAAGCACTAATAGACAATCTAAGTGATTTTTATTCTTCGGTTTTTAATAGTAATTTAATTAAATCGAAACGTTTTGTTATAGGCAAATATAATTTAGGTATTAATAAATTGGATACGGTTTCGTACCTTGGTAATAAAACAAAAACACAATTGGTTACTTTGACAAAACCGGATTCCATGAATATTAAATCAATTATAATGTTACCCAAAGATGCTGTTGTATTTTCACGTGTTCAGTTGCCTGGTACTAACATAATGGAAAAGGCAAATTTAAACAATACCTTTTTGAATTATTGGCAATTATTGAATAAAAATACCTATATTGAAAATCAATTTATTGATAATGAAAATTTAAAGCTAGATAGACGTAATAACAATTTACCTAATCAAGCACAAGCAGAAGAACAACAAGAAAAATCGCGTAATTTTTTAAAAAAACCAATGAATTATATTTTAGATATTGATATTGAAAATTTTATAAATGACAATAAGGTTGTGGAAAATATGGAAAACGACCCCAATAATAATTTAATCAATATGCAAAATAAAATTAATAACATATCCGTTGAATATGAAAAACTATATTATGATTTTTTACGTGCAATTGTACCTAAAACCCGTTCATTATTTTATACGATGCAAAAAGATATACACAATAAATTTACGTTTAAAGATGTAGTAGAATATTTTGAGCCATTTTTAATTTATCAAGATGATATAACCTTTTTACAATACAATGCAATTGTTAAATTTATTAATTATAAAATTATAGAATTCAACAAAAGTTATGCAGAAAAATACAGGTATTTTCAAAACATCAAAAATATGAATTTTATTAAAAAACCTACGGCGAATATTAACAAAATGTATAATTTACTTAATTCTATAACATATTCTATTAATAACAGTTTGAATCCATTAGAGTTGGGTGATGCAAAGGAAGATAAAGAATACGCTCAACCAGTGGATGTAGAGAGAAATTTAAATGTAAAAGAAATAATTATTGAAAAATACCACATTAATGATCCAATACAAACACAAGCACAAAATCAAAACCAACCAGATGCCACAAGTAAAAAACCAGTATTGGATTCCTCCGAAATTTTAAATAAAATAAATGCTATGGATAATGGTCGTTTATTTAATAGTGGCATTAGTTTGAATAATTTACCTCTCATGTTTTCAGATAATTTAAATTCTTTTTTCGAAAATGAAAATACAGAAGTTAAAAATGATAAACAATTCATGGAATCGCGATTTGGAGACAAATGTAAAAATTACATAATTGCAAAACAATATCAAAATATTAATGAGTTGAATGATGACAACAACGACAACAATGAAAACGGTGAATCCAGTAAAAACCAAACGACAATTTATTTTGATAAAAAATTCGATACAACAAACTATTCATTATTGAATCAATATGAAAAAGAAATGAATAAGATGGAGTCAGATGAATTCATTAATTTTTTGATAGAAAAATTACAAAAATCAGAGAAGCTTTCGAGAGAAGACACTGTTGATTTGGTAGAAACTTTGATAACAGGAATGAAAGAAATAAAAGACGGTCATTATGCAATGTTATATGACACTGTGAATGATATCATGCATTATTATGTTCGAAAAAATGGAAACTGGGTATTAGATGAAAATATTGACAAAGACGGGTTATCGTCATTTAATAATCAGAACATGCTGTGCAATTTACAAAAAGATTGTATTTCAATTACTAACAACAGTATTGCTAGTGGTATGGATTGCAAAACAGAAGATTATAATAAGTCAATTTTGACTGAAAATGCATTAAAAACCATCATGAGTGAATTTGACAAGCAATATTATCAATCAAAAGAGGAATTGGAAAACAAAATAAAATCTGTTTTTGAATACTATACAAGTATTTTTGAAAAATGTGAAAAGATACAAAATCAAAGAGTTGTCAAATACAATAATCAGCAATATTTGTTAGGTTTGGAAGAATTAAAAAGAAATGATATGGATATAGGAGTTGGTGTGGATGAGAATGACACTTCGATTGATGCAAATCCTTATGCATGTCCTTATAGTAAATTAAGAGATATGATTCTGGGTCAATCTGATTTTGTCAAAAAACAAAATGATATTATCCGTTTTACTCAGATGTTTACGAGAGAAAACATGAAAGATACTACTGTGGGACCATTAGGTGAAATTGAATCCATTCACTGGCGTTATTGTGTTAAAACAAATGTTAAGGTACTACCTACATTTTTATACACATTAGCATGTGTTTTCATAAACGATAATGATAATTATAATGAAAAAGTAGAATATGTTATAAAAGATATAGGTGCTTTGAGTGATGATGATGGTGCTTGGGTAGATAAACACAGTGGGTATGTTATTAAAAACATCAATTTTAATGCAGAAGAAGGTTATGAAGGTGGTATTAAAATAAAATCGAGAGAAATTATGGAAACAGAAACCGCATCTGGTATAGCTTCTGTTGTTAGTGATGAAAAAGGCAGAGTTAAACAATTGGAAGAAGAAGTAAAACAAAAGATGGCCAAAAAATTGTCCCCAGAAAATAAAATAGTGATGAATATTGTGAATACACTCTCTCAATCATGTATGGTCGATATCTCTCAACAACACGAATTTATTATGAAAATGGTAGGTGAAGCGTTGCTGAAAGCACTGCCTAAAGAATCGGATTATAATAACGAAGTAAAAGAAATGGCAAACAAGGGAAAAACACTCCCACCATATAAAACCATATACAATTCTACTATTTTATATGTGACAATGGGGATGTTTTTGATTGCTGTTCAAACTCATATGCCGTCTATCAAAACAAAAAAAACTTTTCCTGGATGTGTGCGTTCATTTAACGGATTTCCTATTGACGGCGATTCCAATAGTGATTTTTCATCGGTGGAATATATTGCATGTATAGGTTATAATATTCGTTCATCGGTTGATCCATGGTCCGCTTTGCAAAAACAAAAGAGAGAAAACATAGCGAATCGTTTAAAAGACACTATACAAAAAATATTGCTATTTATGCCAGACGTTGATCGTAAAATAAAAGATAAATTAGAATATAATATTGCTAAGGAATCACGAGTCGGTTCGAAACCTGTCGATGAAGAAGAGGAAGATGAACATGATATTAAAACATGGACATCTTTTTTACCTCCACTAGTAAATTTTAAAATACGTAGATTATCCAATATCACAAGCGAGTTTAAGAGTTCCTTGTTGAGTTCATTAAAAACTGGTGGTAGCAATCAGAGAGAAAAGATTTTAGTAGTAGAATCAAAAATAATCGAGTTTTCTCTCGCAATACAAGAAAAAATCCAGCAAATTATCAGCAAAAAGAAGTTGTTATTAACTAATATGGCAAATGAACCCTTTGTAGAAAATGCTTGTTGTAATGAAACAGATATTTTTAGTACAATTCGATATTTTGAAAAAGAGAGCAATGGAGAGATTGGAAATCATAATAGAATAGTCGAAGAACTATCCAATATATTGATTGATATAAATGCTATAACAAAATCACCATATATATTCAGTAAGGAAAACACAAAAAATCAATATCCTGCAATAGCAAATGATTTTGATGAAGAAACTATTTATCGTGCATTTATTGTGTATTGTAAATTCAATAGTTTAATACCGACTAGTGAAGAACTAATTAGTCTTTGCAATGAAAAACCGAAAAATATATCAAGCAAAGATTCATACAATGAAATTATTTTGAAATTAAAGAAAGATGGTAGAAATTATACACATGAATCTTTATTGAGATTACTACAATTGGTCAATAGAAAAAACATAGTTGATATTGAAATGAATAACACAACTATTAATCCTACACAAATGATGCGAAACGTATTAGAAAATTTTGATTTTGAAAAAGAAGAAGTAGTGTATCCATCTTTACAGAAATTATTAGTAGAATCGTTGGATGTCCCTGCTACAGCTAGTGCTAAAAACAACCCAAACAACCCAAACAGTCCTAACGATGAAATCGAAGATTCAAAAGAAGTAAGAGCTCTCAAAAATCATTTAAGCAGAACCAATGATGATATGAAAAAAGATATAACTGAATTTATTAAAAAGAATTATAAAATGACTGGAATAAAGCAAAAAGAAATAGACGGGTTTTTAAATGAATTGTTTGAATGGGGGTGTGATGATGAAATCGAGTCACGTCATACAGATTGTTTAAACAAAATGTTGCAATTTATAAAAACATATATTCAAAACTTTGCTAGTGTTTTTCCAAATATTATACTAAACACAGTTGATTATGAAAAAATAATTATTCCAAAATATTTGGGTCTCTCTATAACTCACACGAACGACATTAAAAATATCATTAAAAATTATTACGAAAAATTGCGACCTTATTATAAAAATTCACATGTTTCTAGTGTTTTGTATAATGTTCAAAATAAAACAAAGAATTTGCTCATGTTGATTAACGAAACACCCTTTTTAACTGCATCATCTACAAGTAACAGCATATTTGATGTGCGTTTATCAAAACTATTATTGGAGCAATTTTTATTGGTTCTTTTTATGGAATATGTCAATTTAGCTAATAATGATAGCATGTTATTTGGTGTTGATATTATAAAAGAGGAAGTAAAATCCAAAAAAACAAAATCGGATAAAAAAAGAAAAGGACGTGGATCTCAATTAACAATAGAAGAACCAGATCGCGATTTCTCAATAGAAGATGTTTTTACTGTAGAAAATTTAGAAGAGAGAGAACAATTCATCGGATTAGAAAATGAAGTATTTGAGAATGAATTTATTCGAGCACCAGGGGAACTCAAAAAATTACAAACAAACATTGCTAATTTACTCTTGCAATATATGGCTATTATGCGTGATCATAAAGATATAATCGATTTATCATATGATAAAATAATGGACAAAGTATTTAAAATAAAGGAGAGAGAGAAAGATACATTTACAGATCGTTTAAAATCCAAAACGAAAGAGGAAAGAAATGTGGATACAATTATGAAAATAAACAAGCTAGGTGAATGGGGTAAAGGATTACAGAAGGGTCTTACTACATATGTTAAAGAAAATTATGATGAAGAAAGAGATATGATGATGAATATAACAGCAATAGAAAGAATTGTTCGAAAAAACCCCGATGTAACGGATGAAAATGTAGCTCAATATGTGGATGATTATTTATATAACCAAAACATGGATTTAGAAACAGAACGTGAAGCATATGATATGACAAACCAAATAGATGATTATAATGATGGAAATTTTGAAGGAGATGAAGTTGAAAATTGGGATGAATATGATTCATAGGTTGCAGGTTGTAGTTGATTATTTGTAAATACGTCAATACATAAATAAAATATATAATTTATTATATATAGTAATTCAATATATACATATAATAATTAGAATATAAGTAAAATATTAGCAAAAATATATAAAACATAGCATCATATCAAATGAATAATATAAATAAAATAAATATTTTTATTAGCAATCATGTAACAGTTGTATCTATTGTTTTATTCATTATTATTTTCTATTTAATTAAAATTATGAAACCAGCGTTTTTATTTAAACCAGATGGTAGTATGCGTGAATTTGGAATTGGTTATAAAAATAAAACTATTTTACCATTATGGCTTGTCGCCATTTTATTATCTATGTTATGTTATTTAGGAGTATTATATTATGTTACTTATTTTTAGGATTTGTTGGTGGGTAGGTAGGTTTGTATAGTCTTGTAGTAAAATTCATATTTATTTTACCGTAAATAAATATGAATAACGATGAATAACGAATTACATAATAAAAATATGGTATTGATCAAATAGAATATGTTATATAAATAGACATTATTATGACACTGTTTGAACTCTTTGTTGTGCTAATGCTAATGCCTGGTCTTGTTGTTGTGTTGTTAATGCATTATTTAAATTAGATTGAATTTGTGTCACACTCTTTACACATCCGCGATTATTAATATTATATTTTAATATTGTTGATAGTAGTAATCCAGTGTAAATATACCACATGGCTTCACCAATACTATCGCGGTATATTACTAAATTTAACATTTGTTGTTTTAAATTACTATATTTTTGTAATACCTGAAATTGAGCTTCACCATCTATTTTTAAATTTGGTTGTGAATCATTATCACCACCTCCCATCATTTTTTGCATACATGCTTTTAGATATTTTTTTGTACCTCCTATCATTGTTACAGGTGATAGGACTTCTGCAGGTGTAGGGGAATTTTTAGAGGGTATGGTAGGTGCAAGATAATCGGGAGGGGCAGAAGGAGGGGCAGAAGGTTCTTCTACGTTTATATTACTACCTGTTGTTGAACCACTCGATTGATTTAAATAATCAGCAAAATTACTAATATCTGCCAACTGATAACAATATTTATCTTGTTCATCATTTAACGATGCATATTGTGGTTTCATTAAAGGTCGCAATGTATCCCAATATTCATTAAAATTAACTGGCGTTATTTTATTTATTAAAAGTGATAAATTACTGAATATTTCTGCTATTAAATCAGTTGATTCTTTCTGAATCTCATTTTCTAGTTTATTTAGTTTTTCTACATTGGTATCAGTTGATGGTATAGTTGATGGTCCATCCATATTTTCATTTACTATTGTTTCTGTTTCACCTTGTATTTTGTTACTGTGATTTAATAATTCCAATAAAATTATATTTGCTTTTGTTGATACAGAATAATATCCTACAACATCAGAAAATGCATTTTTAAAATTAGGAAATGAAATTAATAAAATGATAACAATGCCAAAAATTAATATCCATGGAATAAATGTTATTAAGGCAGTATAACTTAGATTTTGTTTAAATGAACCACCGCACATATTCATAACAACAATTACATTTGTAACTAATTGCGATAATAGCGTTATTCCAAAATATAATAATAAACTCATATTAACCGAATTATAATATGATTCTATACCCGCATCACTAGAATAATCTTGTAAAGTTGCTTTACCACGTATTTTCGAAAAATAAATACCAGTAAAAATTAAAAAAATAATAAAATTAACTACTGAATTATCCATTATGTTTATTGTTGTATATTATTGTATATTATTGAATATTTAATTGAATAGAAATATGTTTATAGATAATATGTATAAATTAATTTACTAATATAACTTATTATAATAATACAATAAAAATATATTTTCATTCAAATCTTAAACTAAAAACATATAATGTTTTATGATAATTATAATTCATCTAAACCTTTATTAGTTGAACCTGGTGTAAAACAATTCTTACACGAAACACTGAAACAGTGTAGAGAATATAAAAATAAATATTACAATATTATGTTTAATGTAGGTGTTTTTTTGGGAATTATGATTATTTTAGCATTAATTTTATTATATAAATACAAGGGAAAATTGACTCCATCAGAAAAACTGAAACGTGATCAAGAGAAGCAACAATATATTTTATCTAAAATAAAGAATTTTCAAAATGCAAAACGATTAGCACATCAAGAACTAATCACTGGATTACCTGGGTGGGAGAATGATTATGATATTATTCAACGAAAAATTTACATTTAGCGTAATACAATAAAAATATATTGTTTATATATAGTTTATATATATATATATATTATCAATGGATACATCATCGGATACATCATCGGATACATCAATAATAAAAAGTACAAATAACTCTGAAAAAAAAGAATTTAATAATGCTGTGTTTATGTTTTATAAATTAAAAAATCAATATCAATATTCTATCGACGAAGAAAAAAAGAATCTAATTAAGATTAAAGAATTGAGTTGGAGAGAAAAAAGACGTGAATACAAGCGTTATAAGCCAAAATGTATTAATTGCAAACGTGCGGTTGGTACTGTTTTTTCAGTAGGGAAAAATTCGTCTAATTCTTCAACTGAAAATGAAACAGAATCTGATGTTAGAATATTACGAGCATATTGTGGTGACAGATTAAATCCGTGTCCATTAAATATAGAAATAACAAGCAATATATTTAATACTAAAGAATATTTAAATGATGAAGAGAATAATTTGACTAATGATAAAACAGACGTCATTAAATATAAAAATGACTTGCTGTTTGGATATTTATCAGAAAATGAGGTCGTAGATAAATTTGAAGAATTAAAGGAACAAATAAAATCGGAGACCTCCAATTATGAATTTTTATTGAGTCAATACAATGAAGTGGTTAATAACAATGAAAAGTTGAGTAAAATCAACAAAAACACCAAAGAAATATATGAATTGATTGATAAATTACGCAATACAATGGATAAATATGAAAAAACGGATAATATTCGTTATGTGGATGATGCGGTCACATTATATGTGAATGAGTTGACACCTAAAATTAAACAAAACAACCAGTTAAAATACAAAGTAGAATATGTTGAATTCAATGAATATGACGATACTTATAAGTTGGTACAACTTCCATATACTGTAGAAGATTTGGAAGCAAGTTTAGATAATAAAGTAGTCAATTTAGTAACTGGATTAGCAAAATTTAAACCTTTGAATAAATAAATATTGACATTTATTATTAAACATATTTAATACAAATTATATTATAATAAATATATTATAAAATGACACCAACATCAACACCAACAGCAACACCAACAGCAACACCAACAGCAACACCAACAGCAACACCAACAGCAACAGCAACAGCAACACCAACAGCAACACCAACAGTAACACCAACAGCAACACCAACAGCAACACCAACAGCAACACCAACAGCAACACCAGCCGATACTCCTAATCCAACAGCAACACTAACAGCAATACCAACAGCAACACCAACCGATACTCCTAACCCAACAGCAACACCAACCGATACTCCTAACCCAACACCAATATCGAATATATGTTTTTTAGCAGGAACACCTATTACAACTGATCAAGGGGATATTCCTATTGAAAAAATAAATCCAAATATTCATAGTATTTATAATAAAAAAATTGTTGGTATTACACAAACTATTACGCAAGATACATATCTTGTTTGTTTGGAAAAAAATGCTTTGGGGGAAAATATGCCTTCTCAAAAAACTATTATTAGCAAAAATCATAATATATTTTATCAAGGTAAAATGATAAAAGTAAAAGAACTAATTAAACTATACGAAGGTGTATTTAAAATACCATATAATAAAGAGATTTTATATAATGTTTTAATGGAAGATTATTCTGACATGGTAGTAAATAATATAATATGTGAAACATTACACCCAGAAAACAGTATAGCAAAATTATTTTATCATTTGAAATTGTTTGCAGAAGATGAACATATCAGAATCATAAATGAATATAATAAAATGTGCATTGATAACAATGTTTATACCTCAAAAAACATAAATGTATGAAATTATTTATATTGATAAAAATATATATCTTTTATTATAGTAAAAGATATACAATGTTTTTCAATAAGATCTCAATACCCATATTTTTGATTAGCTTATTTATAGGTATATTTTTTGTTTATATATTCGGTAGTGATAAAAAAGTAATTTATGTATATCCAACACCTGATAATATTAACCGAATTTTATATAAGGACAAAGCTGATAATTGTTTCTCATTAGAATCAAAGGAAATTAAATGCCCAACTGATTCTTCCAAAATAACTACTATACCTATTCAAAAATAGCATATGATTGTATAACATATTATAATATTATATCAATATATATTAGTATAATATCATATATAATATCATATATAAAATATCAATACCAAAAACATGTATTTATCGAAACTTTTTCATACAAAAACGGGTAAAATAGTTATCTCCATATTATTGGGTTTAGGATTAGCAACTTTATTTAGAACTGTTTGTAAAGATAAAAATTGTATTGTATTTCATGCACCACCATTAGAGGAAATACAAGGTAAGACATATAAATATGATAATAAATGTTATCAATATACTCCAAAATCCGCCAAATGTGACGCTTCAAAAACAATTGTTCCATTCGCTTGATTTGTTGGGGTTTGTCTAATTTAGTAAGTATAGTATAATTTACTTCTTATGCGTAAATTATACTAATCAATCATTCTATGTAATATATTATATACATATTATGAATAATTCTACAACTAGTATTTCTGATTTACCATCTGATCCGACCGGGGGTAGTATAAACGGTAATATATCAATGACAATTCAAGAAAATAATCAACAAATGCAGGGACAAATGCTACCACCGACACAACAACAGCAACAACAACAACAAGCGAATCTATCCCAAGCTAATAGTAACAATTTTTCATTAGATCAAACTACTATTAATCAAATTGTGAATGGATTACAAAAAGCGAGTGTCAATGGTTTAACACAACTTCCATCGAGAGATATTCCGCGAACAACAGAAACTATTACTAACGATGCACAAATTCAACCTAATTTTATACCGCAACCAAATCCTACTCAAATGCAAGAAGATTATATTCAAAAAATGCAACAAATGAATCAATCAACGGATGAAATAATTGATGAACATAATAAAAAAGCTAATTTTTCTAATTCATTGGATAATTTATATGAGGAAATTCAAACACCGTTGTTATTAGCTATTTTGTTTTTTATTTTTCAATTGCCTATATTTAAAAAATACTTGTTCTTGTATATACCATTTTTGTTTTTCAATGACGGTAACTACAACTTAAAAGGTTATTTGATAATAAGTGTTTTCTTTGGATGTATCTACTATTTTTGCAACAAGGTATTGAACGTGGTAAATTTTTAGGATTCTTTATGAAAATGGTGTTTCATGTATTTTTGTAGGTTGAAGTAAGTTAGTTCAACACCATTATCTATGTTAAGAAGCTTTCTAAGCTTTTCGTCGGGATAGATTCTGCGACCATTATATGGACATTGAAGACCATGAACCCGGATGTATGTGTTAATTTCCTTGCTAACATCAGTACGGGCCATTTTAGTTCCAACGGGTTTGCCTAAAAATATAGCAAGTTTATCACTGATAAGGGAGGGTTTTACGAATCCACTTGGAAATCTTTTAACCCCACTACTGCTACCACCACCACCACTAACCACCTGTTTCTTTACAACATAACCATCAAGGTCTCCACAATCTCTAATATAATCGTGTTCATCCGGAGTTAAAAATTTTGGTCTTTGAATAAATAGAAAAATATCCCAAAAATACATTTTTTCTTCAAGTGACACAGTATTATCCTTACAATATTGTAACAATTCATCTTTACTATTTAACATGTATTTGTTGTCACGTGAATTAAATAAAAAAAAACCATTTACAATTGCATCCGTTATGTGTTCTGCTTGTAACGTGCCAAATGTGTACATACTTTGACTTTGGACAAATTCACGAATAGCATCTCTCGCCGACATTTCTTTTTCAACAATGATAGGGGTTGAGCGCTCGTGGTCATCATTAGCAAAGGTTGTATATTTAATTTTCATATTGTCCATTTTATAATATACTATATGAAAGTATATCTTTAATTTGTTTAATTCTGTTTATAATAAAATAATTATATTATAAACATAAATATTTTGTTATCATACACAGTAACAAAATATTTGTCTTGTTGCTAATAATTTACATCATGAAAATACGCGGTTTAAAAAAAGAAATATTTGCGAGATCGTCCTTTTCCACGGCGTTTTGTTCTTTTGTTCGTGGGTTTGGTTTTCGATTTAATCACCTTAAAATATCGACTTTTGAATGCATGCGTGTTTTTTTGTGTTTTGTTTCTGAATTTTGATGGTATGATTTCGATATATTTTTTACCATGATAATCCTCCACATTTTTTCCAACAGGTCTATACAGTAAAAACCATTCCTCAAATTCACGGCTTCCTCGATTATTTTTTAATTCGGTGAATTTTTTAGCTTTTTCTGCGCGCATTTCTTCAATTGTATCCTGATGACCATAACACTCAATACTAAAACGTTTTAAAAGACCCTTTTGTTGTAATCTATTTTTTTGTTGTACTTCAAACAAAAACTTTGCCATACATAAAATACGATCAATATCGTAATATGGTTTATTAGCATATAAAAACGCCAAATAAAAACTCATCATCGTATCAATGGTAGCAATCCGCAACTGATTATTTTTATATTTAATTTCATTATAACTATGACATGCAATTGGTTTATAAATAAATGCAATTGTATCCTGATCTACTATAATTTCATAAGATAATGGTATAATATCTCCTATTGCATCATGACGAACTATTTTAACATTTTTTACATTGATATCTTTTAATCGTTCTTTTACTATTTCTGCAGTTGTTTCTGGATCTTGTGACAAAACATCAAAATCAGGAATACGTTTTAATTGTTTCTGTAGATTCTTTGGCATGTATTTTGAATACAGGGAAACTGCAAAACCACCAAAAAAAACAACTCCCTGGTTAATAAGCGTGTTTTTCACTGTTTCGTATATTTGATCACCGTTTTCATTTTCAAATTCTCTCTGAAAATCGATTTCATCACAGTTTTTGGTAGTAGGTGGATAATGTTTATTTAGTAAAGTTATTCGTTTCAACACTTTTTCCCATCGACCAATATCTCCTGCCGGTCTAGATAATTCTAAAAACATACCCATTCTTAAATAATTGGGTGGCGCATATAATATTCCAGCTATACGAATCGATTCTTTTTTAATGGATTGAAATATTTCCTTCGGTAAATACGTAATATCCGCAATAGGAGTAAAATTGACAAAAACTTTATAAGTGCCATGATGTTGCCCAGATTTTGCTTCGACATCTGTGAAACCGTTTTTATAATAAATGTCCGCTAATTCTTTCGCATCTTCAAGTGCGTGAGTAGAAAAAAAATCATAATCTGGAACCTCTATTTCTTTATTATAAAATTGGTGTTGTTTTGGTAATATATTATTAATTGCTGTTCCTCCGTAACAAATAAGATTTTTCTTCTTAATGAAATTTTCTACAATGTCAATCATGGATTTTATTTCAGGTGAAGAAACTACACGTTTTCCTATATTCTCTTCTGCTTTATCTACTGCTAAACGTAATATACTCATTTCACAATCCGCAAAACTAATATTTTTATCGCATTTTACTACCTGTTTTTTTTTACTCATTTTATATGTGAATCGAATCGAAATATTGATATAGTATAGTTATATTATATCAATATTATATTTTTATAGTTTGTAGTTTATAGTTTGTAGTTTATCCAACATTAGTTATAGTTGAATTATTAAATGTATAACTATTAATATTTGGATAATATGAATTAGATGGATCTGCAGCAGAAATATCGTATGTTGTTGGTATATAACGTAAATTGGATGGTTTTAATACAAAAGCAAAACCTACTTGATTAAAACATGTGTTAATACCACTTGGATTTGTATTGGTAGATGGATCTATTGATGTTGAAATACATGATGTAGTACATAATTGTAGATTAATATCTGGTAGTTGCCAACGCATGGCACACATTTGACAACCCGATAATTGAGACAATAAAAAATTTGGATTGGATGGGTTACCTCCACTATCTGGAATCACCATTGTCATGTTTGTCATATTATATTGAATAAAATCATTTAAATCGGATTCAGATTCTAATGTACTATTTGGTACAATTTGCATAAATGTAGATCCACTAACCATATTTACATATTCCCATAATTTTGAATTCATTATAGCCGTTATAATAGCATTACTCATTTGATCGACAATAATGATTATTTTTCCTTGTTTAGATGGATTGCTTACACCAGAAAACATTAACAATGGCATGGATCCCAAATTATTACCATTAAATTCATAACTAAAAGCAGGTCCTAATAATAACGTATCATAGTTTTCAAATATAGTAGCTAAATTATTCATCATTGTGCAGTTTGCACTTTTAATACGCAGATGCATAAGTATAGGATCCGTTGGGTTTGGACATGTTGAATTTGAATAAGCATAACTCTGAATAGTCGTCATTATATCTCCAAATGGAATACTATTATATGATTCTTTGTAACATGCAGGATACAAAGGAATAGAGGATATTCCTACTACCGGTTGATTGTTGAGAGAATAAATTTCGAAATCCAAGCAACGAACACCTTGACTTATTACGGCAATTAAATTACATAATCCAACATAATCGTTTTTATAATTGCCTCCAGAACAACAATTAAAAGCTGTAAGAATGTAATAATCCCTTAAAAAAAAATCACATTGTGGTGAATTCGCATTAATAGATGTTATTTTTGAAGCAAACTCCGTATTTCTATTATATACAGTTGCCAAATTACAATTGGTATTATCCTGAGTACAAGAAGTTCCGCATCGTTTATATTGTAAGCTATTATTGACATTATGAATATAAGATACAAATGCAATAAATAATAATATAATTACTATCCATATTAATGTGGTTCCCAAGTTTGATCTATCCGACATGATTTGTTTAGATAAATTATACATTTTTTGTGTAGCGTTTTTTACAGTGTCTTTAATATTGATTTTTGATGACATATTATATATGATATTTTATATGATATTATATGATATTATATTGAATTTATGATAATTATATATTGAAATAATATTAATATGTAAATATATTATTATATAATATATAATAATTTATTAATTTATATAAAAATATCATTAATACAATAAACAATTAAATATAACCAAATAGTATATACAATCAAATAACACAACTAAACATATTATATTATCATGGCAGGCGGTTTAATGAATTTAGTTTCTGAAGGGCAACAAAATATTATTCTAAATGGTAATCCATCCAAAACATTTTTTAAAACAACATATGCTAAATATACTAATTTTGGCTTACAAAAATTTAGAGTTGATTTTGACGGTACAAAAACATTGCGTTTAAACGAGGAGTCCTATTTTACATTTAAAATACCTAGATATGGTGATTTGTTAATGGATTCTTATGTTTCTATTACGTTACCGAATATTTGGAGCCCTATTTTTCCACCACTTGATAATTCTGTATTATCAGTTATTACAGGTGCTACTGGGTATGGTGGTTGGGCACCTTATGAATTTCGTTGGATCCAAAATTTAGGTGCATTGATGATAAGTAAAATATCAATTACTTGTGGAAATCAAACATTACAAGAATACACTGGATCTTATTTGTTAGCAATGGTTCAACGTGATTTTCCAACCGAAAAAAAAGCGTTATTCGATAAAATGATTGGAAATATTCCAGAATTGAATGATCCAGCAAATTCTGGGTCACGTGTCAATTCATATCCAAATGCGTATCATACAGACAATCCTGCTGGAGCGGAACCATCAATTCGTGGAACGACATTATATGTCCCTATTAATTCGTGGTTTAGTTTAAACAATCAAATGTCATTTCCATTGGTTGCATTACAATACAATGAATTACATATTAATATCACATTTCGTCCTATAAGTGAAATGTTTCAAATACGTGATGTTTTTGATTATGCTAATAATTATCCATACGTATCGCCAAATTTTAATTATTATTATATGCAATTACATCGATTTTTACAACCTCCACCAGATGTTGCTATTGGAATCTCATCTTATTTAGATACTAGATCTCAATGGAATGCGGATGTACATTTAATATGCACATACGGATTTTTATCAAATGACGAGTCACGTATTTTTGCTTTAAATGAACAAACATATTTAATCAAACAAGTATTTGAATCTATTTTTTATAATGTTACTGGTCCGAATAAAGTAGAATTAAACTCATTAGGTATGGTAGCAAGTCAAATGTTTTACTTTCAACGAAGTGATGCTAATTTAAGAAATGAATGGAGTAATTATACGAATTGGCCTTATAACTATCTACCATATGATTTAATTCAAGCACCTACAAATGGTATTTATCCTATTTTTCAAATAGACTCAGATGGTAAAAAAATACCAGTATTAATTGGCCCGGGTGTTAATCCAGATGGTAAATTAACAGGTTGGATGATTACTGGAGATTACAATTCACAAAATGCCAAAGAAATATTACTTACATTGGGTATTCTTTTTGATGGGGAATATAGAGAAAATATGCAACCAGCAGGAGTATATAATTATATTGAAAAATATACTAGAACACCTGGAAATGCTCCGGATGGGTTATATTGTTATAATTATTGTTTAAACACTTCACCCTTTGTATTGCAACCATCTGGTGCAATCAACATGACCAAATTTAACAAAATAGAATTGGAATTTACTACTATAATTCCCCAATTAGATCCTTTAGCGCAAGTTTTAACTATTTGCGATCCTATAACTGGTAACATTGTGGGCATAAATAAACCAACTTGGCGTATTTATGATTACAATTTTAACTTGTACTATTTTGAAGAAAGATTAAACGTTATTCGATTTATCAGTGGCAATTGTGGTGTATTATATGCAAACTAATCATCTTTGTTAAACATAGCAAAACTGTTATTGCATTTTTGGACACCACACAAAATGTCTTCATTTGCTCCTTTTGGTATATCTTTATCAGAAGTAGAATCATTCATATAACTTTGTCCGATATCACTAGTAGAATCGTCATAAAAATTATTTAATGCGGTTAGATCTTTGCAACCTTTACAATCTACATCAGAACTACACTGTTCCCGTGTGAATAAACATTGCGATTTAGGTCCGCACCAATTGCTACATGTATATTTTGATAACGGTGGCATATCAATAGCATTACTATGAACGTAATTTACTTTATTCATATCATATGTAGCAGTGTTGTTGTCTATATCTGTATTTGTATCATTAGCCATATAATTCGAATTATATGTGTTAGACAATGAAGTGAATGTTTCTAAATGTGTTCCATGTTGTAAATAATTATTGTTCAACAAAAAATGAAGCCATCTAAATAACAAAAATAATAAAAAAAAACACAATAAAAATAATAATAAATTGGAGTAGGTACCTAATTGTTTATTTTTTACCATATATATTTATATACCAAAATATTGTATATTTTTTCGAATTATAGTTAAAATAGAGAATAATATTATTATAGTATATTATACATATATTACATATTATCACATACACATATAAAATAAATAATGGGAAGTGGTTTTTGGATATTTACATCTATATTAGCTATAATTGTATTAATTATTGTTTGTCTAGTTGGACATTTTTTTGGAGTAATATCAAAAGAATTAATATCATGGGCATTATCTAGTTTAAATTTTAGTCAAATAGCAACAAACGCATCCGCTACAAATAAAGCGGTATTTAACAAATTTAAAGAGAAAATATCAAATTTTTTGAAGCGTATTTCACTTTTTGGCGCTCCACCAAAATCTACCGCTACTACAAAAGCACAATCATATGGAGAATTTTTAAAATATATTGGATTAAAAGTGATAGCTGTGTTAATTCAAACATTTTTAGGAGTATATGCATTATGGATGTGTAAAGTCGCACAGACAAATATTTTACCTAGCGATTTTCGCGGAGCCCCCTATACTGATTTACCACCAATTATAGATTCCATAATAACCCAAGTCAATTTTTTTAAATTGGACGGTGATGATTATAGTACAAAATTATTGTTTCAATATTTATATATACCGGACAAATCAGCAAATGATAGTAAGCAAATAAACAGTCAATTTTCTATGCTGAATAAATTGCGTGAAATAAATGAATCGCCTACAATTTCAGGAACAACAATGTATTTTATTTACCTACTTGAAAATTTATTTTGCTTGAATTTTTCGATGATCAATATGTTTTTTTCATTTTTCAATAGCTTTTATGAATGGGTTTTAGTATTATTTGGAAGCTATCTACTAATATTTGTTTTTGTAGTTAATATGTTGTTATCCAATATAGTTTTCTTATATATATTTTTTGCTGGTATTTTTACATGGATTTGGAAATTGAATAAACCACAAGTTGTAGTACAAGATGGACAAAAATTAACAAAGCCTAATTTTGTTCAAAATTGGGTATATATAACATTGTTTTCTATGCCTTTTACATGGTTATTTACTCTAATTGAAACTATTTTTTTATTGAATTGTTTTCTACCATTTTTAGTATTAGGAAATATGGCTGTTTTCCCTCTTATAACATTATATTGTATATTATCTATTTGTTTTATTGTAGCCAAAGTTACAGAAGGAAGTAAGACTGGAGAAACCTATACATTTATGTCATTGTATGTGAATAAAATGCGTTACATGATAACACCTATATTTATAATTATGTCTATCTATATAATAATTGCAGCTAAAGCTTATTTAGGAAGTACCGAGAGAAATGCTGCAATTGTTGCAGTTATAATAGTTTTAATAACATTAATGAATATTCCAATTACCAATGTAAATGATTTTGGTACAAAAGACACAGAACCATATAATTATATGCAGGCAGAAAAACGCACACAATTTAAACTTTCATCTACTGTATTGTGGGCTCTTAGTGGTGCTGTAACAAGTGGAGATTTAGCAATTAATATTGCAAATCAGATTAATAAAATACAAAAATTTGATAATCATGTAAATCAAGTTCAAGGAAATACAGTTCCACAACAACAGCAACAACTACCACCGCAAGTACAAACCGGTGGTAAAAATTTATTTACTGATGTCGAACAATCTGATAATTTAATTAAAAAAATGCAACAATTAAATAACAAGATACGTGAAAACATAACTTTGTCAGTTATGCCTATGTAAAATTACGTAAATATGACAAATTAAACAAATACATTATATGTGTTAAATAATATAAAATTAAATAAAGGTATCAATATATATTTATTTAATCATAATGGGAAAACAAAAAAAGAATAATAAAAATAAACAATCAATACCTACTCCTCCTGAACCTATAGCAACACCTATATCATCAACATCATCATCAAAAAAAATGCCGTTCGTGAGTATATGTACTCCCACATTTAACAGACGACCTTTTATTCCTATTATGATCGAATGTTTTAAACATCAAACTTATCCAAAAGATCGAATGGAATGGATTATTATAGACGATGGTACTGATAAGGTTGGTGATATGTTGTCAGGAATACCTCAGATAAAATATTTTTCATATGATACAAAAATGACGTTGGGTAAAAAAAGAAATGTAATGCATGAAAAATCAAAAGGTGATATTTTAGTATATATGGATGATGATGATTATTATCCACCAGAAAGGGTTTCACATGCAGTGGAAACATTATTAAAAAATCCACATGCATTATGTGCTGGATCAAGTGAGATGTATCTTTTTTTTAAACATATACAAAAAATGTATCAATTTGGCCCCTATGGACCAAACCATGCGACTGCAGCAACCTTTGCATTTCATCGTAAGCTATTAAACATATCTAAATATGATGAACATGCATCACTAGCAGAAGAAAAATCTTTTTTAAAAGATTATACTGTTCCATTTGTTCAATTAGATCCAATGAAAACTATTTTGGTTTTTTCTCACGTTCATAATTCGTTTGATAAAAAGGTATTATTAAACCAGGCACCTAATCAATTCGTAAAAGAAAGTGAAAAGGTTGTGAATGATTTTGTAAAGGAAGAATTTATAAAACAATTTTTCTTAGAAGATATTGATGAAGTTTTGTCTCAATATGATCCTGGAAAGCCAGAAAATAAACCAGATGTTTTAAAGCAAATAGAAGAAATAACAAAGAAAAGAGAAATGATGATACAAGAACAACAACAACAAATGCAACAACAACAATTACAACAACAATTACAATATAATCATAATGTTATTCAACAATTGTTAAATGAGAACACTATGTTAAAAGAAAAAGTCACTTATTTAGAAGGAAAAATAAAATTATTTTTTGAAAGTAAAATAGCAGAAAAGAAACAGCAGTTATTAGAAGCTAATTCGAATGCTATTACAGATGTTAATTCTCCGTAATATAAAAAATAGTAAAATACCAATAAATATATGTGTAAATTATATAATAATTTTGTATTATATAATTAAAATACCAATCAACCAAATACTTAACAATACCTAATAATAAAATTATATTATGTATTTATTCAACGCATTTGTATTATTATTAAATTCCCAAATATACTATAAATCTCTAGAAAAATCTAAATCATGCAATAAATTATTTACAATTATAGATGACATAGATTATGGTGATGATATTGCATCCCTACCAATACCAATTTATAATAATAATGTTAGTATTACTAATATTGTTAATACTTTTGATGAAAAATATTATAAAAAACTAAATGGATACGATGAACGTTATGAAAATACCATAGAGCAATTTATAAATGATAAATTATTACTTAATAAGATAGAAGGTTTTTTTAAAAATAAAAATTTATTAGATAGATTGATAAAAATTATAAAACAAAGAAATGAATCTCTCGATGAAACAATGAATAAAGGATCTAACAACAGTTCAATGGTATATCATCAATATGAATCGGATATTTTCGAACAAATTAGACAATATAATAATGATAACAGAAATAAAAGTGAATTAACACATGATATCTTGGCTGGTGGTCTGCTAAATGATTGGTAATTTTATCAACAACACCAACATTAACAATCAAATTCAACAATGTCTTCCTCTATTTCCCATCCATTTTCTTCGTCCGTGCTGTTTGAATCTTTGAATGATTTATCTAAATAACGATACATTCGTTGAATATCTAATTTATTAATTTCATAATTTTCAAATAAATTTAATAATTCATTAAAACATTCTGAATCACTAGTATATTTATTTTTTAAACTGATAAAAAAAGCAAATAAATCTTTTTTATCCATTCCCAATTGTTGACATAAATTATGAATAAAATTATAATTATTGTATTCAGTTGAATATTTGGTTAATACTTTTGTAAAACGTATATTATGTGATGGTTCCATGTGTGACTTTTCTGGAATTGTAGTTGTAGGTTTTGTGCTTTTGTTGCTCATTTTACTCAATTGTTTATTTTTTAATTTGTTAAATATAATATTTTCATTTGTTGTATTAATCTCATTATTAACATCCACATTGATAAATTCATGATACATTTTGTTGTTGTATAATGTTTTTATCAAAGAACTCATTTCGTTAAATATCCATATTTGTTTTTGAAATGTAATTCTATCTATATAATCAGCAAAACATATATTATCTAATATTTTTAAATACACAGGTAATGAATCATTAACATTATATTTTTCTAGTTTATCTATTATATTTTCATGCCATAATAACGCTACTATTGTACGATCTGTTTCATTCATTACATGTAAATGATCCTTCATCAAATAATTTTTGTTAAATAAATTATTTGTTATCGATTTTGTATCTTGGTTATATGATTTTAATTTTAGTATATTATCCACTACATATTCATTCAACAAACTATCATTTTTACAATATATATTATAAATATTGTGCAATTTACGTAAATCACCTTGTATATAATGAATTAATTTCATTTTTAAGCTTGTGGTTATAGATGGCATAATATTATTACATATTGTTTCTATTTGTTCGTTACTTGGTTTATTTAATTCAAAAACATTACAAACTTTCATTAATTCGTTTATTTTTTTATCAATATGATAATTACCAATACAAATAATAGGAATTAATGTGGTGTCTTCGCTCTTTTGACGTTTCGTTTTTTTTGGCCTTATAAGTTTTATTAATGCATTTATACCACCTTTATCACCATTATTCATACCATCAATTTCATCCATAATAATTGCTTTTTTTTGTATTTTTTTGTGAAATAAACACATTATGCTTTTATCAGACATATTATCCTTTGTAATAGTTTCTATGATTGACTTGTTTCTTATATCACCCGCATTATAGGTTATAATATCGTAATTTAAATCTTTTAATATATTAATTATAAATTGTGTTTTCCCTATTCCGGGATGTCCATAAACATATATACCTTTTTTAAATAATAAGTCGCTTTTGTTTTTTTCAAAATTATTCAAAATTTCTTTAATTTCACACGCTATGTTAGTTCTTAATAATATATTATTAATGTTATCTATATAATTATTGTTTTGTAATCTGTTTGTTTGTAATTGATTTGATAATTGATCTGGCATATTACTATATGTTACATTTTATTTTTATGTTTATTTTTTAACATATTCAATTAGAGTGTTTTTGCATTTTGTAGATGGTTTATCATTTTCTATCGACAAATATAATAAAAAATCTATAATATTCGCATATTTTTTATTTTTATATGTTATTTTGTTATTGTGTTTCTGGTGGTGGGTGTGGAGGTGAGTCTTTACATATTTAATTATTTGTGAATTATACAACATATCTTGTAATGCAATATGATTATCCAAACGAATTATATATCGAAAATATGTATCCAGTTTTTTACCCGTTTTTTTGATATGTGTTTGTATAGTTGTAGCATGATATTTGTCATAATGTGTCTTTGATAACCATGTCAATACCTGATACGGTATATATTCATATATGTTTCTGATAATTTCATCTGGGAAAGATTGTATTTGAGAGAACATACACATACACATACACTATATATTACAAAATATAATTTTATGTGAAAATATAAAATTATATTATGGATACAAATTTTTCTATATATTATGACGATGTTTGCTGTGTAGTTGTATTAGACGTCGATGTTGCGGATGAACATGGATTTGGAAAATCTGGCCAAACGCCATCCCATGTTATTCCATTTGTACTCGCCCAGTTATATTTATTGCATAAACCATTTTGACTATCAGTATATGCACTAGTATTAAAATTCATTCCAGTTGATGGTGTGTTATTAATTGCATTAGGACAATTTATGTTGCCATTTCCACTACAATCTCCTAAAGATTGGACATTTACACAGTTTGCACCATTTCCAGAAAAATCTACCCAATAATCAGGACATTGACCTATAATTGGTGGCCATGTATTACCAGAAGATGGTTTTGCTAATAAATACCCTATTATTACTAAAATAATGACAAGTATAATTACAGCAATAGTCAAAACAATTTTTTGAAAACTAGCCATGTTGTTTTAATGTGTTATATGTATAAATATATCTAGATATATTATATAAATATTAATATATATTTTTTTATATTTTCATTTTTATATATACCAAAAATTATAATATTTTATTACAATAAAATCAGTAAAACAAACTATGAATTCAAAGACTAACTGTTATTATAATTCTAATGGTCGTGTAGACATTAAATCACCTAGTACTCAAAACTTATTTAATTTGTATGATAAAATACCTGCACATCAATGTACTACTTATAGAAATCCTCTTGAAGGAATGTTTGAAGATACATCGTTAAGTAATGCTTACTTTTCGAGAGAAAATTTAGAAATAATTCAAAATGCCATTCGCAAAGGAATATATGATAAAACAAATGGGCAATATATTATCGACAATCAAGACTGTGATTCATTAAAAACCATCATGCGTGGTGTGTTTTTAGAACATTCAGCAAATCAACCGTATAATATAACCGAACAAATTGTTGAATTAAACAAAATGGTCATCAATTTCTGCATACAACAAATATACAGTGAATTGAGGGCTTATGTTCAATATTTACATGATGCTAGTACATTAGTCGTACCTATTGCTCATCCAATATTATCCACTTTAGCAGATAAACAGCTGGAATTGAAACCATGGTTTTAATCTTTTCATAAGAAAAAAACATTATACAAAAATACAAGTTAAATAATTTTAATTTTTATCTTATTCAATTTCTAATGCTAATGGTTTGGTGGTTGCTGTTGGTTTTACAACCTTTTTCACCTTTTTAACTGTCTTGGTTGTTACAGAGTCTCTTCTCTCCATACTGTTACAACGATACTCTTTGTATTGATTGTATTCCACTAACAGTTCGTCCAATTCTTCTAACCACATGGTTTCAATTGTTTTGTTCTTAATATTTTCTAATTCTGTTTGTTTGTTTTGATATTCTTTCATTAGTTTATCTACATTTTCACTTGTTACACTATCCATCGTCATCTTAATCAAATAATTGAAACCGTTGGTACTACCAGAACCAGATCCGTCTGTTTCAGTTTCGGTGTGTTGTGTTTGTTGGTTCTGTGAAACATATCCTCGATTAGCCAACATTTTAACTACATCCGCCTTGGATTTCTTTCTTAAATCGATGACGTCATCCAATATTTCTTTAATATAACGTGTTTTATTCGACAAAGTAACCAATAGTTTTTCAATTGCATCAATCATGTAACACTTTCTTGTCTGATACATTTCTAGACGTGTGACATAATAATCATCGATAATATCTGAAACATGAGTGTATTTTTTCAATTTGTCTTTAGCATCAAACAAATTCATATTCGATGTTGAATTCGTTGTATAAAGTTTGAATGTTTTATCGATACCGTTACATCCGTGGTCATGTTTTATGGCTTCCAACTCAGCGAGTTTTCCCTTGTTTAATGTTACAATAAACTCGACACTTGTATCTTTACTCATGTCGTCATAATCTTTAATAAGAGGCGTTATTTTTTTGCCCGATTTATCTACACTATCTATCAATGATTCTAAAAACTCTTTATAATCATCGGTCCATGTTCCAATAGGTAATTCCGTAATACGAATTTTATCAGGACCTACCACTTCATATTTGCCCTTTATCAAAAACTTGGGACTTGTTGTATTGTTGGGTGTTGTTGTGCCATCACTCTGGATTTTAATAATGGTTCCTTTAAATCCTTCATAATATGGGATGAATTCTTGTGTGGGTGATTGACCTGCGGTTGGGGAATAGTTTGTCAGATTGGTAAGTTTGTTCTTTAAATATTGAATAATTTCAGCAGGATTATAACACATGATATCTGTACTAAAACCTGTACCAATACCCTTTGTTCCATTGACTAAAATCATTGGAATAATAGGTGCATAAAATATTGGTTCTACTAAAAACCCATCGTCATCTAAATATTTTAGAATTGCATCGTCATTTTCACGATAAATCATTCGCGTGATTGGATTCAAATAGGTGAATATATATCTTTCTGATGCACTGTCTTTTCCACCTTGCAAACGCGTACCAAATTGACCACTAGGAACCAACAGGTTTATGTTGTTTGAACCCACATAATTTTGCGCCATACCTACAATTGCTGCATTTAAACTGGCTTCACCATGATGATATCCTGAATGTTCTGAAACATAACCGGAAAACTGTGCTACTTTTATTTCTGTTGTCAGTTTCTTCTTAAACGCCGAGTATAATATTTTTCTCAAACTGATTTTTAAACCATCCATTAAATTCGGAATACTACGATCACAATCATATTTTGAAAAGTGAATCAGTTCCTTGTTGATAAAATCATCATACGATACTTGTGATTTACTTGTGTCCAAATAACTTGTGCGATCATAATTTTCCAACCATTCTTTACGATCATCTGAACGCTTTTTATTAAACACCATGTCAATTGTATTTGAACTCGTAGTGTCGGAAAATTCAAAACCAACAATTTTCTTTTTCTCGAAATATTCGCGAAACTCTTTTCCTGTACTTGTACCTAACCCTTTATAATATTTTATCTTCCACCCGTCTAGGCTTCCAGTTTGCTGTCCCTCGGTCTTCCAACTCTCATATTCACCGTTATTATAAAATACTAATTCTTGATTTCCTTTACGTGCTTTCAAAATCGGTGTATTCATGAAACCGATAAAACCAGGAATTTCCAATAGCGATCCCCATTCGCACTCGAACATATTAATACCCAATCCTTTAATATGAGACCCATCATCATCTTGATCTGTCATAAACAAGACTTTACCATATCTTAGATTTTTATGAACGTCTTCTATGTTTTTGTATTTGCGTCCGGATTCCAAACCGAGGATTTTCTTGATTTCCGCAATTTCTTTGTTCTCTGATATTTTTTTGGTATTCTCTCCACGAACATTCAGAATTTTCCCCTTCATAGGATAAACACCAATAATATTTCTGTCTTCCGATGATAAACCAGAAACAATACCTGCTTTGGCTGAATCTCCCTCGCATAATATAATCGTACATTGTGCGGATTTTTCTGTTCCAGCCCAGTTCGCATCAATTAATTTTGGAATACCACGAATTGTTTTTGTTTTTGAACCGTCTGTTTTTTTTGCTGCTTTGTTTTCCTTGATTTCTGTTAATGCACATGCTGCATCCATGACACCCATCTTGGCGATTTTCTCAATGAATTTATCACTGACTGTGCATGTGGAACCGAATTTGCTGGATGGTGTATTCATAAAATCCTTGGTTTGACTGTCGAATGCAGGATTCTCAATGTCGCACCTTAAAAACAAGATTAACTGTTCTTTGATACTATTCGGATTGACTGTGATTTTTTTCTTCTTTTCGATAAACGCACATAGTTTGCGGGTGATTTGATTCAATATATATTCGACGTGTTTGCCTCCTTTTGATGTATAAATACCATTTACAAATGAGATCTGGATAAACTCATGGGTTGGAGAAAGTGCAACTGCGTATTCCCATCTGACGTTGGCTTCATTTTCTTCATAAACACGTGGTGCGTCTTGTTTGCTTCCAATGTACATGTCAATATATTGTTGGAAATTTTTCACTGGAATTGGCTGAGAATTATATTTGATTTTCATTGTTTTATCGGTTACTGCTGCAATGTCATAAACACGTTTCCTTAATAACGCTACCATGTCAGGATCCAAGTTTGGCTTTCCGTTTAACCCTAACCCTAAACGTTGATAATCTGGTTTGAATGTGATTTTTGTATATGGTTTATTTTTGCATTTAGTAATAACTGGTGGACAAATTTCATCGAGATTATTGCGAAATGTTTGACAATATTTTAATCCACGGACGTGATCCACCGTTTCTATTGATCCAATGGATGACCAAATTAATACTAATTTAAAACCGAAACCATTTTTACCACCAACGATTTTCTTTTCTGTTTTATCATAATTTGTAGATGTACGTAAATGACCGAAAATCATCTCAGGAATCCAAATATTATATTCTGGATGTTTTTCTACGTCGATACCATTACCGTCGTTAAACATGGTTATTGTTCCGTCATTGTCGATTTGAATATCAATGTTAGATACTTCAATTGCATTGGGTATTTTGGAATCGACTGCTTGTTTCATTCTGATCACATGATCTCTACAATTTACAATGCCTTCATCGAATAATTTGTACAATCCAGGAATATAACGAATATTTTTTTGAATGATTTTGTCGCTTGTTTCAGAAAGAATCCATGCATCCGTATCGACTTCTTCAATAGAACCGATATACGTATCTGGATTATCTAAGATGTGTTGCTTGTCTGTCTTTTTTTGGTATTTTTGTGAAAGATCGGTTGAGTTTGTTGTCATGTTTGCGGTTGTTGATAATAGTTAGTTTTATTATTTAACTTGATTTAAGCTGATTTTAGTTAGATTTGATTTTATAATTATATATAAATAACCTATCAACTGATAACTTATTTTCAATTTTATTTTTAATTTGTTTTACACCTTTGCACATTTAAAACGCCCATTTTATAAACCAATAATATAATATAATTTAATTATAAAAATATATTTATAATATATAATGGATAATTTATTTACATATAGAGATGAAATAGAAGGAAAAGTTGGTATCGGTAGATTACCTAACGAATTACAATCTATTTTAGATGATATATCAAAAGAATATTATAATATAATTCCTGATAAAAATGTTTCTACATATCATACATGGTATGATGATATGCCATATTCTATAAAATCTAAAGTTGAACAAATACAAAAAAATGATTTTTGGAATAAATTATGTGATGGTAGTGAAAAATGTGTAAAAATTAGTGCGAATGAAATGGATGAATTATATTATTCTAATCCTAAAAACAATTTAGATAAAATTAATTTATATGGGGCGTCAAGCAATTATGATATTCACAAAGATTGTATTTTTAATTTTAATGGAATTAAATTTTATAGAGTTATTATTGGATTAACAGATGGTAATGATAATATTATTACCTATTTTAACAATTTAAATATAGGACATAAAATAAACTCTGGTGACTATATTGTTTTTGATTTTGATAAAACAACACATCAAGTAATAAAAGAAAAAAATTATAATACACCAAGAATATTATTAAAAATTCATTATATAGTGTGTGAAAAATGTAATTATTCAAGAAATTATGTTGAACAAATTAAAAAATTTTATTTATATTATGAATACATAACTCGTTATATAATGAAAACAGGAACAGATCCAGAAACATTTTATCAATTTTTTATGGGATTAGGTTGTCAATATTTTTATACAAAATATATTGAATATATAATATTATTTATAATATTATCAATAATTATTGTTATCAAATTTTTATTCAAAATTAAATTAATATATAAAAATATATCAAAAATTATAAAATATGTTTTATTATCGTTAGCAAGTATTTATTTATTAGTAGTAACATTTTATTGGTTAAGATATAAATTATTAGGAATTAAATAAAGACATAATACTGAATGGTAAAAGATAAAAAATATTTGTAAATAATGATAATGGTGTTATATTATTTATATTCAACATTGAAGGTTCATTTGTTAAATAATGTGATAAATCTGGTAAAAAGTAAAAAACTAAAAATAGTAAAAATATATTTACTTTTTTAAATTTATATTTTTTTATGAAATACACCATAAAAAATAAAATAATAAAAATAATAAATGTTATAAATAAGTTATGAATTGTAAATAATATCAATAATGAGTATAGAATTAATAATACGTAACTATAACTATAACTATAACTATTACTTAATAAAAATAAAAATGTCATAAAAACAAATCCACATACTATGTGAAAATATATATTATAAACATTTTTATGATATTTTTCAAAATCAATAAATTCTTTTTTTATAATTGTATTCATATATAATATAAGACATATTTTTATTTACAACATAATTATATTATAATTCCTACACAAAAGAGTATTGATTATAAAGAAATTGCTGTAAATTATTATTTGATTGAAGATAAAACACAAGAAGAATTCATAAATAATTCTTCTTGATTTTTGTGGGCGTTTTAAATGAGAAAAGGCGTAAATCTTCAAGGGTGTAAATGAAAAGGTTAAAACTTATACCTCTCCTTCTCCCTCGATGACGGCAATACATTCTTCCATTGGGAGCCCTTTTTCAAATGCTACAACCAATCTTTGATATTCTTCCTTGTATTGATCTAAAATTTCCCATGCAGTAAGTGCGGACCAACGAATATGATTTTGAACCTGATCTGGAGTAATTCTAGGTTCAACAGAATTAATCAGTTCATTTAGTAAATTAACATCACCTGGATTACTTCCACTTGCTACACCAAAATCAATACATTCTGCGACAGAACCAGCAAGACATACTATTGAAATTCTTGCAATATCGATTTGCTTAAAGCGTTTGTCTTGAACTTTACCTGTACCACTTACATCACTCGGTCTTAGTTGAAAAAACTCTGCTGTATTACTAGGGTTACCTTGACTAAATTTAGCAACAGGTAATCCGCATATATATCCTGCTAAAAATTTTCCAGCATTCTTTCTAATATCTCTTTTTCTAGCTTCTTCATTTGTAACTAATTTACATCTATACAAAGCTTCACCAATAAGACCAGGAGCTATACTACCAATACCTACAAGTATAACCGGAAATAAGGCGGATGCATAACCTAATAAAAAACCTAATTCACCACCAACTGCATTTGCACTTAAACCACATAAAGTACCAATGATAACAGCAACACCCAATACATTTTGATAAGCAAACCCAACATCGTCAAGTTTAAGGTTGGCTGGTACAATATTAGTTTTAGCTTTTAACTGATAAATACTAACCATAAACCTTGAATCTTCTACATTTATAGAATTCCATTTTGATATTATGTCGTTGGATTTTATTCTTTCCAATTCAGATGTCATACGAATAGCATCGCCTGTATTTAAATAACCTAGTTTCGATCGAATTGTATTTGCTGTTAATTCTGTGTTTTTTTCTTTTGATTTGGACGATGTTTTTGATGCGGATTGTGATCTTTGTCTTGTTATTGGTATAAGCTTATTAATCATTTCTTCAGGAACACCTTTGGCTCTTGCTTCTTCTCTCAATGCTATTTCAATTTCTTCAGCTTCCTGTCTAAGTTTTACTGCTTCTTTCTTAAAACGATCAACCCTGTTATTTACATTTATATCATTATGTTGAGAGAATATTACACTTTTAGAAAATTCACAAGTAGGTAAGATTTGCGTTTTAGAAAAAAATGGTGTATTTATAAATGATAAGCCTGTCGATAAAAAAGATAATACTATCCATATATTAAATTTCATTTGTTAAAAATCAAGTTATACGTTTAAATCATTTTGCACCACATTTAGTAAAAATAATATTATTCTATTATATAATACTTTAACAAAAATGAACTGGTTTTTCACTATTTACATTGCCATTCTTTTTTTCATTTTAACACCAAGTGTTCTTCTTAGATTACCTCCAAAGGGTAACAAATATACAGTTGCTTTAGTACATGCAATTGTATTTGCTATCATATTTCACTTTACATTTAAATTTGTATGGAAGAGATCTGTAGGTATTCCAACCAACATGAGAATGCAAATGCCAATGAAACAACAACAAGTGCATACGCAAATGCATCAATAATCAATAAATGATATAACATATATCAAAAACATAAACATAAACATAAACAAACTAACAAAACCTAAATAAAAATTATATTTTTACATATAAACATATAATTTTTAAAGATATATATGTATATATGCATCATTGCAATACAGATAAAGACAATATAGATAAAGAAAGTATTCAAAAATACAATATATACTCACAAAAATTTAAATCAAATAGTGACATTGTAAGATATATTTATAATAATTACAGTTTTACTTATAATAATGACGGTAAAGAACCAGGAAGATCAAAAAGTTGTATTCGATTTTACGGTGATGCAAATTCTAGAACTAATCAAGGGAAACACGAAAATGGTAATGAGACTAAACACTTATTAAAAAATAACAAGAATGAATCGAATGCTATGCGGTATGCAAATATAATCAATACAAATGGTTTAGGTTCGAATCTTCAGTTCGGTAATGATTATACAAATAGAACAGTATTAGTTACTTATTTAGGAACAACTGAAGGGCAACCAGGTGGAAGTGGGGCTCCACCGCGAAATAAATTCTGAGTTCGATTCTGGTTGGTGGTTTTGTATAAATTCAAAAAAGACTAACCAAATATAAAATTTATTTTCTTTTTCTATTTTATAGTAGTCATGACAAGATACTCAAAAAATGCACATGGTCATTATGTTATTAAAGGTAAGACATATGAAAGATTAATGGGATCTCGTGCTGAAGTTTGGCACGGTACTGCGTATAAAACAAGTGGTGAGCTTTGCAAACATCACCTAATGCAAAATAAGCACGGTCGTATTGTCTCCAAAGCAAAGCACGAAACTGCCAAGAAAGAAAAGAGACTATTAAAAGCTGGTTATGGTACAAGAAAGGGAAAGTTTGGTTATGTCAAGGTTGGAACCAAGCACCACCGTCGTCACGGCAAAAGCACAAGAAGACATTAAATTAAATGGTGATATAGTAGGTTTTTTACAATAATTACGCATGGGAATTATTGTGAAAATGATTAAATGGATATTTGAAATGTTTAACTTTATACACTAAATTCTAAATTATGTCTAGTGGTTTCATTATTACCATATGTTGATGCAAAACTACCTACTTTAGGGGCAACAAAATTACTATTAACATGTGATAATAATTGGCATAACGCATTATTCTCATCAATACCTGTAGCAGTAGCACTAGTAGTAGCAGTAGCAGTAAAAGCAAATCCGTTTGCATCTTTACCAATTGATGTCAATGTAAATGTACCAACTGCTCCATAACCAGATTTTCCTCCAGAAACGGCACAATTATCGTTAAAACTGCCACCACCACTACTAGTATAAGGAGTATATAACATATTTGAAGGAAGTTTAACAGATGTTATACCGGTTTGCTGAAAAGCTCCAGGTTGAATTACTCCGACACAATTTGAATTAGTAAATGTTATACTGGTTAAATTAGGAATGTTTAAAAATGCATAGATTTGAATAAAATAATAACTATTATTGAAAATCAAACTAGTAAATCCAAAACAATTATGAAAAGCTCTTTGACCTATATTTTCTATATGATCAAAGTTAAAAGTAGTTAAGGAGGAACAGTAATAAAAAGCACCTCCTTCAATACTTTTAATAGTTTTTGGAATAGTAACCGAAGTTAATGATTGGCATCCAAGGAAAGCTCCCGCACTAATTCTATCATTATGATAGTTTATGGTAACACTTTTCAAGTTTGAGCATTCTGCAAAATAACATATACCTGCTTCAATATTGGTTCCTAAAATAACTTCTGTCATTGTGTTTATATCTGAAGTAACGGTTGTGTTTTTTATATAAAACGTAGGTACTAACAGTGGATGACTGTTTGTATAGGTAGGATTCGAAAAATTTGTATCTAAATTATATATATTACCTACAAGGTCTACAAAACTAGGTCCTATATTCTCCGAGTAAATAATATACGTAGTATTTATGTCATAAGTTCCAGCCATCTTTATATATTATCCCTAGATTTTTTATCTAAACTATCCAATTTTATCAATCACCACTTTTTTCGCAATGTTGCGAATGATTTTTTCCTTGTTTTTCTCTCCATTCCCTGGTACGCCTCCCATAGTTTCCATGATAATTTGATTGTATTCATCTGATTTTTTGGAATCTGGCTTTAAATAATCAGGATATTTCTTTTGAAATTCCGGCAGTAACCCTAAATTCTTTGAAACAACGCTACTAATCACGCTTTTTATACGCTTTTTATCATCTTGTTCTTTTTGCCATTCATCCTCATCTTTTACATACATGATTTCTCTTTTTATATCACTACAATGAACAGGACGTTTATCCACATCTAACGCATTAAGAGATTTAATAATAATATTCGAAATACCTTCTACATAACCCAATTTTCCAATATTTTCAAGATCAGACAGTTGTAATTTTATATTATCAATAAACTCGGACAAATTCATAGCATCTTTGCATGTTTCATTCAAAAAAACCTGCAAATTGAACGTTTTGTTATTGCAGTTGTTTTGATTAATTGTGTTGTTACTATTATTATTTGTACCATTCTTAATGATTTCCAATAATTCAGCATTTTGTTTCAATAATGTCATAAAAAGTTCTTTGTCACATATATCCGATTTTTCTTTGACGTCATTATTGATTTGAATGTTATCTTGTTGAATGTTGATTTCATTGTTAAATTCGATATTGCATTTTTGTTGATGTTTCCATAACCCAGATTGTGATTTATATTCTTTACCACAATTGCATTGATGTTTATTACTATGTAAATTTATGTAATTTAATTCCATTTTAATTCCATCCACACTGGATTTATGTTTGCGAGTAGATAAATGTCTAGACATGTCACTTTTTAATGAGCATTTAAAATCACATTTTTCACAGTAAAATTTTGGTATGTAATTATATGTATTTTTTAATTCCATCTATTCCTAAATTGGAATTAGATAATTACATAGTGATTTAAACGCATCATTTTTGGAAAATTTATCGTAACAAATTCAAAATTAAAATTTTGGTAACCACTGCTTAATTTTTCAATTATGGTCACAAACACGTTTTTCACAAAAGTTTTTTTAAAAAACAGAAAATGGACAAAAATAAATGTCCAATTTTAATTTTCAAAAAACTTTTTTGTAAAATTTTGTTGTTTTTTTGAGAGAGAGGGAGAGAGAGAGAGGGAGAGAGAGGAAAACCCAACAAAACAAAAAAACAACCATTAACATTACTGGTTTCCCTATAATCAATAATATATTTTATCTATCAATAACATATAGACAACTATGTTATTGATTTTAGACAATTCTGTAAAAAAAGACGATCCATTATCTTTTACAAAAGATATCATAAAATCATTAAAAAAATATAAAATACCTCACAAAGTTGTAAATAAAATTCAAAATATAGATGATATCGAAAAGAAAATAAAAGGAATCATTATTACAGGTAGTTCATTCAAATTGACAAAAAAAGAAAATTTCGAAAAGTTCTCTTTTATTATATATTATTTGATTAAATTAAATGTTCCTCTTTATGGTATATGTTTTGGTTGTCAGTTTTTAAATCTCATATACGGAGGTACATTAAAAGACAATAAAAAATTTATTTGTGAAGATATTGATTTTAGTTTCTATGATCCCGCGTGTCCTTTACTCAAAAACACAAATACCGCACCCCCAACAACCCTAACCAACCCAACCAAGTTTCATTATTGTTTTTCAGACATTGTAATTCCTAATAAAAACACAGATGTTCGGGTTTTTGCTTCTATTATATACAAAAACAAAAAATTAGATTGCGGGTTTGAATTTGAAAAAAACAGGGTATATGGATCCATGTTTCATCCGGAATACTATGATAATACACAAATTGTTTTTAAGAATTTTTATGAAATATGCAAAAAATGGTAGAGTTGCGATACCATATATTATGTGTCAGAATACCATTCAGTAGAAATAAAATTATCAAAAACTATATAATTGGAGAGAGAGAATTTCAAATATTCCTCAAAATATCGTTTGTTTACAACAATGTGTTTTATGTTGTGTTCTGGTTCTGATTCTTGCTCTTGTAGTGTTTCTACCAAATCATCTTGATCCATGGTAAATTCTAATTCTGTCTCTCCATCGTTAATTTCGACATTAGCCTTTGATTTACCATTATTTAGTTTTGAAACATAAACAGCATAAAAATAATATGCATCAGAAAAATCAATAATAACATCTTTGTTTTGTTTTTTGTAGGTTGTCTTTAGTTGTTCTAATGAGTTATCAATGTCTTTGTTTTTATTCCATAAAGTGCATTGAATATTCGTAATAAATTTATTGTCCAGTATTTTAATGTTAGGATAAAAATGACGCAATATTTTTATGATTTCATTTTCATAAAAAGTAGAAAGCGACATAATAGTCGTAGGAATGTCACTATTATTCGTTTTACACCAATATTTAAACAAAGCCAAAATTTCACCAATTTCAAGTTCATTTGTAAATTCGTTTGTCTCTATTAATATGTTTGCAGTAGGATCATATGTATTTAACAAATAATAATCTGTAGGGGAACAAAATGGGGATGTAAGTTGGAGAGAACCATTTCCATCTGCCACTATTAAATCATTAAATTCAATATCATATATGATAGTATCATCCCAAAAACGGATAAATTCACTAACAACCGGTAAATATTTGCTAGTAACGTCATAAAACGTATCATTGTTTTCGTCATATTCAAAACGTTCTTTTAGTATATTTTTAATGGTATTGTAAAAAATAATATTGGGCATTCCCATATTAGATAAAAACTTTTTCCAAATAAAATGCATGTTTTTCCACGTGATCGAATAATTCATTTTTTTCGTATTCGCATTAAGTGAATTATCCATTTTAACATTAGGCAACTGCTCAATATATTGATCACAAAAAGTATCAATAATTGTGTTTGGTGTATTCATTTTAAGAAACAATACACGGTTTTTCAATTCGTCTTCTATTTTAGTTTCCAAAAAATGATCAGAATTCGTGAAACGTGTAGAATAATGACAAGCCACACATAACAAATCCAATCCGAGTTTTCTTACAATCTCCTGAATAAATTCAATCGATATGGTTTCCAGTGTGTTTATCAAACGATAATTTTCATAATCATTGTTTTCATGATATTTGGTAATAAAATTGCCATTTACATTGTTTAACCCTAGAAACACCGATGCCAAATAATCAATTTCATTGAGTAGTTTCTTTGTGGTAGGATTCGTCAAATATAGGTTGTTGTTTTTTTTCTTTAAAATATTATCACCTAGAATGGTTAGAAAATACTTGGTTTCGTTCTTACTTTTGAAAATGGCAGGTGATAAAAATTTCAATATGCGCTGAATAGTATATGTTTCTGGAATGGATTTCAGTAGATTTCTCTCCTTGATGAGTTTGATAACATTTGTTTTTGTTTTGTATTTCCATTGAATTAGAATATCGTCTTTGGAAATACCAGTTAGTAAATTATACAAAATATCGTCTTCTTTTATTTTCGTATAATGTTTGTTATCGTATTCAAAAAAAGTATTATTTAGTGAATAATAGAAATATTGATGTTTTTTAAGAAAAACTTGAATAAATGTTTTTTGTTCGCTGTTTAATAAAGCATTACGATTTTGACGTTTTTCATAATTTTCAGCCTCTTGTTCCAATGTAGCTGGTAAATTTTCTATATGCAAGTTTAATCGATGTAACACATATGGGTAATTTTTGTATTTGGCATATAAATTCTCGATTATTTTAACAAAATCATTGGTTGGTTCAGTTGTTGGTTCAATTGTTGGTTGTGTTACCAGTGTATCTTGAAAGTTCATAAATAAATATAAATACTATATATTTATAATGTTTTTTAAGTATATAGTATTTTATTGATAGCCCTATAATTATGAAAAATAAAACTCGGAAAATCCGAAAAGTCAATATTCGATATTTGCCTTATCGATTAACAAAGAAAGATAGAGAGAAACAGATTGGTATGTTGAAAAAATCCCAGAAAATGTATAAAAAACACGAATATTACACGAGGCAAAAATTATCATCGTATCAATCCAAAAAATCAAAACATATTATTAAGGCGGAAAAAATGTACGGTCTAGAAACCATCCAACCGAATAAGGAATTGGCTGAAAAGACAAAATGTTCTGTGGATGCTTTAGAAAAAATAGTGAATAAAGGTGCTGGTGCGTATTTTTCATCTGGATCTCGACCAAATCAAACAGGTCAATCCTGGGGAGTTGCTCGATTGGCTAGTGCGATAACTGGTGGAAAAGCTTCACTAATTGATTATGCTATTTTAAAAACTGGATGCAGATCCAATAGCAAAGCATTGCGGTTGGCGAATAAAAATAAGAGAATGTGGATGAAACAAATGGGGAGAAGAATGCCAAAGGTGCGCGTTTAATTTCGTAAAATATTAATAAAACATACAACGATTTAAAGATTATCGATTAAATTATTCATACAAATAATAATTTAATAAAAAATGGCCATGTTTTCTCAGCAACAGCAACAACAACAGCAATACCAACATAATATTACAGAAAATAATGTTTTAACAATAAAAACTGTTCAAATTGCACCTTTTCGTACTTTAATGACAGCATTGAAGGATATTTTACTGGAAACCAATATTTCTTTTCAACCAGATGGTATTCGCATTATTAATATGGATAAATCCCATACTATTTTAGCTCATTTGTTTTTGGCTTCCGAAAATTTCGAGTTTTATGAATGTAAAAAACAAAAAATCATCATAGGTGTAAATATGTTTCATTTGTTCAAATTAATCAACTCAATCGACAACGATGATACTTTAACGATTTATATTGAAAATGGTGATTATGTCGATGGTATCGTTTCTCATTTAGCATTAAAATTTGAGAATAGTGAAATTAAACAATGTAAAACACAAAAATTGAGATTGATTGAACCCGAACCAGAGGAGTTGGAATATCCAGATGTGAAATTTTCATCAATTATTAATTTGCCATCGGTTGATTTCCAAAAAATCATTCGTGATTTATCATGTATTTCAGACAAATTAGAGATAAAATCAGTAGGAAATGAATTGATTTTTAAATGCTCGGGACAATTTGCATCAGCTGAAATTCATAGAGCTGAATCAGATGGTAGTATGGGATTTGTATTGAAACAAGATTCATCCAAGGTAATTCAAGGTGAATTTTCCCTCAAAAACTTGGGATATTTTATTAAATGCACCAATTTATGTTCTCAAATAGAGGTGTTTTTAGAAAATGATTTACCATTGGTTGTTAAATATAATGTAGCATCCTTAGGAGAAATTAAATTGTGTTTAGCACCACTTCCATCTTCATAGTCGGGGATTTCATATACATTTAAATAATTAGGTAAATAAAGAATTAAAATATAGCATTTTATTATATATATTGGTATTTATATAATGAAACAATCAAATTATATTGGAATAAGTAGTAATCGATGTGCAACTACTGTATGTAGGGGACCTGCTGGTACAGATGGTAAGCAAGGCCCAATAGGACCTGCTGGATCTGCTGGATCTACTGGATCGACTGGACCACAAGGTCCAACAGGACAACATGGAGCAACAGGAGCAACAGGTAAAACCGGTCCAACTGGAATGGGAATAACCGGAGCAATGGGTCCAAAAGGTGATACAGGACCTTCAGGCGGTCCAATAGGACCTACAGGAGCAACAGGACAACATGGAGCAACAGGAGCAACGGGAGTTACTGGTCCAACTGGAATGGGAATAACTGGAGCAATAGGTCCAAAAGGTGATACAGGACCTTCAGGCGGTCCAATAGGACCTACAGGTGCAACAGGTGATCAAGGACCAAAAGGAGAACAAGGTAGCACAGGTCCTACTGGAATGGGAATAACTGGAGAAACCGGTGCAACTGGTGTTCAAGGTCCAAAAGGAGAACAAGGTCCAACAGGAGAACAAGGTAATACAGGTCCTACTGGAGAAACCGGTGCAACTGGTGCAACAGGTGTTCGAGGTCCAACAGGAGAACAAGGTAATATAGGTCCTACTGGTATGGGAATAACAGGATCAACCGGATCACGAGGTGCGCAAGGTTTTCAAGGACCAGTAGGACCACAAGGACCACAAGGAATACAAGGACCACAAGGAATACAAGGAATACAAGGTGATACTGGACCTTCAGGTGGTCCAATAGGTCCTACAGGACCAACTGGATTAGGAATAACAGGCCCTACGGGCTCCCCAGGAACAAATGGAACAAATGGTGCAACAGGTGTAACAGGTCCTACGGGATCCCCAGGAACAAATGGAACAAATGGTGCAACAGGTGTAACAGGCCCTACGGGATCCCCAGGTACAAATGGAACAAATGGTGCAACAGGTGTAACAGGTCCTACGGGATCCCCAGGAACAAATGGAACAAATGGTGCAACAGGTGTAACAGGCCCTACGGGCTCCCCAGGAACAAATGGAACAAATGGTGCTACTGGAGTAACAGGTCCTACGGGATCCCCAGGTACAAATGGAACAAATGGTGCAACCGGTGTAACTGGTCCTACGGGCTCCCCAGGAACAAATGGAACAAATGGTGCAACCGGTGTAACAGGCCCTACGGGCTCCCCAGGAACAAATGGAACAAATGGTGCAACCGGTGTAACAGGCCCTACGGGCTCCCCAGGAACAAATGGAACAAATGGTGCTACTGGAGTAACAGGTCCTACGGGATCCCCAGGAACAAATGGAACAAATGGTGCTACTGGAGTAACAGGTCCTACGGGATCCCCAGGTACAAATGGAACAAATGGTGTAGATGGTGCTACTGGAGTAACAGGTCCTACGGGATCCCCAGGTACAAATGGAACAAATGGTGCAACAGGTGTAACTGGTCCTACGGGCTCCCCAGGAACAAATGGAACAAATGGTGCAACCGGTGTTACTGGTCCTACGGGCTCCCCAGGAACAAATGGAACAAATGGAACAAATGGAGTAACAGGTCCTACGGGCTCCCCAGGAACAAATGGAACAAATGGAACAAATGGTGCTACTGGAGTAACAGGTCCTACGGGATCCCCAGGTACAAATGGAACAAATGGTGCAACAGGTGTAACTGGTCCTACGGGCTCCCCAGGAACAAATGGAACAAATGGTGCAACCGGTGTAACTGGTCCTACGGGCTCCCCAGGAACAAATGGAACAAATGGTGCAACCGGTGTTACTGGTCCTACGGGCTCCCCAGGAACAAATGGAACAAATGGTGCTACTGGAGTAACAGGTCCTACGGGATCCCCAGGTACAAATGGTGTAGATGGTGCTACTGGAGTAACAGGTCCTACGGGATCCCCAGGTACAAATGGAACAAATGGTGCAACAGGTGTAACAGGCCCTACGGGATCCCCAGGTACAAATGGAACAAATGGTGCAACCGGTGTAACTGGTCCTACGGGCTCCCCAGGAACAAATGGAACAAATGGTGCAACAGGTGTAACTGGTCCTACGGGTTCCCCAGGAACAAATGGAACAAATGGTGCAACAGGTGTAACTGGTCCTACGGGCTCCCCAGGAACAAATGGAACAAATGGTGTAGATGGTGCTACTGGAGTAACAGGCCCTACGGGCTCTCCAGGAACAAATGGTACAAATGGTGCAACAGGAGTAACAGGTCCTACGGGATCCCCAGGTACAAATGGAACAAATGGTGCAACGGGAGCAACAGGATCAACAGGTCCAACACTCCCTATAACTGGTACAGGAACAGGCTTTGTTTTATTGACTAATCTAGGTGACACAGGAAAAGTATATTACAATTCTATTTTAGCTGTAGCACCAACAGGGCCAGCAGGATATTATTTGAGTGTTTCAGGAGATATTATTCCATCCCTCGATAAGACATTTTCACTTGGATCGACTGGTAATAAATGGCAAGAACTATATGTAGGCCCAGGTAGTGTTTATATTGACAACGTAAAATTAACAACTGAAACTCCACCACTCGGTACAGGTACAACCGGATTATACATTAACAACAATTTTCTTCCAACAACATACAATACTTTATCATTAGGTTCAACTTCATTAAGATGGGCTGAAATATACATGGGTCCTGGTACATTGAATATTGCTGGACCAGCTGGAACTACAGCAACAGCAACTCTTGGTTCCGATCAAAATGGTATTGCATACACACAATCAGGGTTCTCCACACCATTTATAAATGTCGGACCCGCTATTTCTCCAAATATTGGTGCAATTGGTGGATGGACAATAGCTTCAACCGGACCATCGGGAACAAGTGATTTAATTGCATATTTACATTCACCCAGCCCAGGTTATACAGGATACACTGGACCATATTCATTAATATACGGAAGAACTGGAATAACAGGTCCAACAGGAGCTACAGGATTTGGTGTAACTGGACCTACAGGTCCAACAGGAGTACAAAATTTATCATCTGTATTATCGATAGGCAACACCGCTACGAATAGTATTAAACTCTTTAATGCAGCAACGAATAGCATTGGTTTAGTGCCTGATGGAACTACAGGTCCTTACATCTTTCTTACAAACGGAACAACGACTAATATAATAAATTATAATGGATACACTACTCTTAATACAAATGCTAATTTAACACATTATTTAAATTTTGTAGATACAAATGCTAGTGGTATCAATACTATTCAACAAACAACCGGAATAACTTGTAATCCTAACGCAAACAGTATTACTGCTACCACTTTTATAGGTGATTTAAGTGGTAGTGTTGCTATTGCTGATGAAAGTAGTACTTCAACATTTTATCCAGTTTTCGTTTCTAACAATACTGGTTATCAACTTCTAAAAGTAGATAAAACAACGACCCCTTTATCGTATGTTCCTTCCTCTGGAACTTTATCAACAACTTCCACAACTACAAACTCGGTTGCTTCTAATGCTTCAACTGCTCTTACTCTGAATGGAACAAACGGAACAATCAATTTACAATCAAACGCAACAACATATTCATCAATAACAACATCTGGAGTTCAAGAAACCTTACTAACTACACAAGGCACAGCAACTTTTGCTACATCAACACTTACATTAGTCACAACTGGTTCTGCTCCATATCCTACATTATATACTAATTTAATTACTTTTTCAACAGAAACAAATACTATTTCAACAATTACTCCACCAGCAAATATGCCTGTGAATGCGATGTATATGGTGTATATTACTAACTCATCGTCAGGTGCTTTAACAATTAACGCTACAAGTTTAGGAACAGGTATAAAGACAACTTATACAAACGCAGTGACAGTTCCTGCTACAACAGGTTTCGCTCTGGGAACTCTTACAAAAGTAGATGCTTCCACTTATATATGGTCGGTGAATGTTGTTGCTTAAAATATTATCTAATTATATAATAAATGTATGGTTTCTTTCAAACCGCACAAGCACCCCTACAATTTGTATGGTGTTCTGCTGGATTACAAAATAACGGAATTCCGCCTCTTGTTCTTTGGAACTCAATATCAACTACTCCAATCTATATTTCGGTAAGTGGTGCTTCTCCTTCTGTTTATACTAATCAAAGAGGGACTTTGAGTTATACTTTTACAAAATCAGGAAAAACAACTGGAACAAGCACAGGCACAGCAACTTCTTCAACTTCCTTCACAGACAGTACTAATACCGCAACTGGAACTTCTAATTACAATTTAACAATAAAAGACGCAAATACAGGACAGCAAAACATTTATACAAGTCAAATGAACTGGGGACTTCTTTAAATCGTCTCTGCTCTAATCCCGTTTCGCTATAAATCCCACATCATATTCGCTCATACAAAGAAACATAAACAACGTCTCTGTGAATGGTGCTGGTTCTGGTACTGGTCCATAGAATTATAAAAACAACCAAACAAACAACTAAACCATTAAATAATACATTTCATAAAACGTATTATTTGTACTTTACGCTTTGCGCTTTATTATATTTGCGTCCTACAGTTTATACATTATTAATTTTATCAACCCAATATGAAAGTGTAAGTTTATTATAATCAAACTTATTGTTATTATGCAAATCTTTAAATTTATCAATTGTAAATGATAAAAGATCATATGTAACATCACTCCATGAATTAACAATTAACACTGGAAGATTATCATATAAATAATCAATATCAAATGTTTTAACAATAGGTATGCAACCCAAACACAATGCTTCCCATGTTCGATGACAATCTAATCCATTACCATGAGGCGATATAACAAACGCATATTCTGATTATGAATAATCTTATCAAGAGTTGGGAAAAACGCCAACTCATTCAATATTTTCGCCTTCTCTTTGCGAATAATATCGATTCTCTCCGACCACCAATCTTCTCGTATCGCTCGTTTTATTGTTTCACTTGATTTTTCGAAATCATTCATATCCAATAAAACAAACGCACGATTATCAATGTAATCCCCTATATTTGGACATCCCCAATAAAAACATAAACATTCACATAAAATAGGCTCCCATATTTTCTCAGTAGCATAATTATATTCGCTGTTATTTTCAACACTAATACAATATTTGTAATTCATGTATTTATTGTCGTTTTCAACTGTTCCTTTGTAAGTCAAAAAATTATGATAATTTTGTCTTCCATATACATCCACATTATCATTCAACATTGCCTCCGCCTCCATATATCGAATAAATTCTATTCGTTTAATATGACCTTCATCGTAATTCTTTTCACTAATAATTGACATGACACGATTTTTAAGTTTCAAACCCACACCATCACCAAACTTTTCCGGTATAGTATTCATCCACTGTACATTATTTAAATATTTTTTATGACTATGAACATGCATAAATTTATTTTCATCAGGTTCAGCCCATTCACCCCATGTTTTTACTCCCCATGGTTTATTTTCATCATGCACCCATGGTTCCATTTGAAATACAATAGTTTTTTTAGGATCATAATATGCACCAGGAGGAGGTTTATTTACAATAACATAATAATCAATATCTTCCACACGATCCGTCCAAACCATACGATAATTCTTCCAGCAAAACCGCAACCCAGGCTCACACATATTTGACCATTCTTTACATAATTGTTTCGAATCCGTCCAGTTACACAACATTTTAACTCGAATTATCTCTGTCCCTTGTTTTTGTAACTTCAAATACTCTTCATATACGGATTTCTTTATATAAATTCCATCCCCTTCGTTAAAATAACCAGATGATTGCAATTTTATAATATCATACTTAAAAAACCCCAAGGTATTAAAACCAACACATTCAGAATCTCTAATAGCGATCAAAAATTTCTCTTCTAACGAACTATTTCGATTATTATATAAATCACTACCAATAACATCTAGACCTGGTATAAATACAAAATCCGCTTTTATATTTTGCACATTTTCAACACTTACATCCGGTACCCCAGTAAAATCAATCGAATCAAATGTATTTTGAATATCAGAATCTATTTTTTTACCGTTTTCATTCCAATCTGAAAATACAATTTGTGGTTGAGATTCAAAACATTGTAATCCACTAATTATCTTAATTTGATAGTCAATGCCATGATTAATACCATGCTTATCAATGTAATCAATTATTTTTTTTGCACCGTTTTTGTTGATAGAATATGCAAAAGTGCCACCAATATAGAAATCTTTGTTTAATTCAGTCACATCAACCTTATCAGAAACCAGGTTATAAACATCATAATTTCTATTTTTCTCAAACATATGATAACCTAAAAACAATACTTCTCTCGTAGCGAACTCGTTATTTGATTTTAAAGTTTCAAGTTGTTTCTTAAAATTAGAACAAAGTACAAAGTCATCTTCCATGATTACATAATATTCATGTTGCGAGTCACTAACCAATCGTTTCCATAAATTATAATGTGATAAAGCACATCCTATAACACCCCTTCTACTTCCGAAATCATTGTTTCTGAATAAATGTTTTAATTCACTTGTAGGCTTCAACAACGCCCCATCAATAGCTTTAATAAATTCATAATCCTCACTTGATACTCCTACTCCTGAATCAACCAATTTTTTCATTGTATCTTTTTTTCTATCACTGCGTCTTTCAAGACTGACAATTTTTATAAATGCATTGTTGTTTTCAGCAGTTTCGATTCCATACGTTCTCTCCGTTAAATCACTTCCTTCTTTTGATTTAGTAACAAATTGCTCTTCATTATTTAAATCATATGCATTTTTCACAGTTTTTGTATTTCTATCCGATGTTAATCTACCTATATGACGACAAGTGATTTTATTGAAAAAAGCGGATTTATATCCTTTTTCACTCCATTTTTTAGCGTAATCCATTTCAAAAAATTGGTTTTCAGAATCATAGTTGCCTAATTCTAATATAACAGACGCATCGATTATAGAAGGTCGGAAACTATAATGAGGCCAGTAATGGCAATTCATATAATTAAACATACCATCACAGTGTTTATGCATTACAATATCACCAGTTACATATAGATCATTTGATATCGAAACATGTCCGCGTGAATTATAATGATCAATGATCTCTCCATAATTTCTATTAAACAAGATTTGTTTCACATTTTGACGAACACATTCCGCACTTTTTAATGCATTTATACTATCTTTTATATAATTCATTTTTCTATGAAAAAGAAAATCATCTTCCATATGAATCCAGTATTTTGGTTTTGTCTCTTTTAATTTATTCCATATAATATTCATGCTATTTCTGTGGCCTTTTTCTTCAACAGTTTTCATGTAATATTGAATCCATGGGAACAATGATCTCATCCTGCGTCTATCTTCATCACTAGAATTATCATCTACGCAAAACCATGTACATATTGACTTAACATCCAACCAATGATTTAAAATAGAATAAACGGTTTGTGTAAATAAATCAAGCCTTTTACATGTAGTAAATGTAATCATAATTGAATCACCACTTTTTTTGGTTAAATGTGACATGGATGGCGATGTAGGAGCACACAACAAACACCTACAAATATCAAATAATTTATTCCAACACGTAATCATATTTGGTTCAATCGTATCATTTTTCCTACCAAAATCACCTATAATATCATCAACTAGATAAAATAAGCGAGTTTTTATAGTATCCTTTTCTTCATTAAAAAGATCTATATAAAACAAGAAATTCGAAATTGTGGCTTTCATTAAACTGTCATTCGCATCTCGATTCATAAAGATTTTTTTGCAACATTCATAACCGCTTTGTTTGTCATTAACATAAAACGCCGAAATAGCGTTATTGTATTCTAATTGATCTTTATAACATGAATCAACCATAAAAAGTTTCCCAACCAATTTTTTACTATAGTTTTTGAATCTATGATAAAGAGCATTTACAATAAGATGATCTCCTTCTTTTGTTAAATAATTAATTGCATTAATAATACCTTCAATTCTTTCTGGATCATATTCAATTGTCTTATACCAATACTTCAATGCATTTTTCATGTCGTTTTTTGCCATGTACATATTACCTATTGCAAAAGCACTAACATATTTTTCTTGTAACCACATATTTAAATCCAAGCATTTTTTGTACCACTCAATTGCTTCATCCATATATCCTGAATCTTTGTAACTTTGAGCACAATAAAACGCATAACGACATGATAATCCATAATCACTCTCCAGCACATCATAGTGCGCTTTTTTCAGTATATTGGCATCATCTAAATATTTGTTTGGATTTTGACTTCTATTACCTGTTCTACCCGAAACAATATAATAATTACCTTCAATATTTTTATGTGGTGTGGAATTTTCCAAACATGCAAGATATTCATGCAATACGCCGACAAAACGCCAACGTTTGCGATTATTTATCAATAACGGACGAATATAAACAACATCATTACCGAAATTAAATGTGTAACCATCGTGTTCATATGTATGAGGTAAAACAAGATCACCTACAATTTCGTCATCCGCATCAAAAATAAAAAGCAAATCCGTTTTATTATATGCGGATTCAAGTGCGAGGGTTCTATTATGACCGAAATCTTTCCATTCATGTTCAAGTAATTCACCTGGAATGTTTTTTTCTTTGAAAAAATCGATTATTACCTCTTTTGTATTGTCAGTGGATCCAGTGTCACATATAACCCAGTAGCTGAAATTTATTTTATCACACAAGTTGTTGAGTGTTTTAACAATAACATGTGACTCATTTTTAACGATCATATTTAAACAAATAGTTTTTTTCATGATACTAGTAATACGATTATGAATAAAAATAACACAATACAAATAACACAATATAATATCAATCAATAAATATTCAAATTGTTTTTCAATAAAAATAATATATTATACTAATAATAATACACTTAACCAAAGAAAAATATGGCGAATACTAGAATTAATTATGATGTATGTAGAACCAAAAAAATGTTACAACAAGCTACTGATCCAGGAAGATATATATTAAATGTTCCTGGGAATGGTTCCCGTCCGTGTTATATGGAAGATCCACAAATTAGAATTCAAAAATGGGGTGCAAATTTACGCACAAATTCCATCAATTTAGAAAGCGAATTAATAGGTTTAGGTGCAAATCAAGGTAATAGTAACAACCGTTTTTTAAGCAGAGATTGTTTAGTAAAAGATCAATATCAAACATACAATGTACATAGTGACCCAATAGAGTATCCGTCATGTAGTAATTTATACACAGAAGAATCTAGAACGATTATGCCTGCATGGACCGCGAGAGATTTAGAGCAAGTCGATTGGTATGTTTTGCCTTTAAATCCTCAAGAAAATACCTGCTTACCTTTTCAAAATAATGTTAGTACCAGAATTTTAGAAAAAGATTACTTTGTACCTGGTTATCCATGTCCATAAAAAGGCTATACATAAAATATATAAAAATACTATGTTATATATTATCAATATAGAAACATTATGGATATAATTGAAAGTAAATCAATTGAAGAAATTTCTACAATTGTTGAAACAATAGAAAAATATTTACTAACAGATGATTATGAAAATGCTTTTATTATATTTTTGTTACACATCAAAAGATTGAATAATTTAGATAGAGATGAATTAATATATTATTTTTACAATCGTTATATAACAAAATCCCGACAAAATTAAAATACAATAAAACTATAAAAACAATATATATTATAATAATATATATTATTTATATATACAAAATATAAAATACTTGATATAAATAAATGGAAATAGCCATACCGTTAGTTGCATTAGGTGGTATGTACATTATATCAAATCAACCATCGAAAAATTGCGGACCTAATAAACAAAAATTAAAATCGATATTAAAAGGTGGTCGTGGATCTGGTAATGGATCTTCTTATCAAAATCTACCACAACTACAACAACAATACCAACAACAAGCAACAGAAAATTTCACTAATATGGGTGCCACTCCAACCAATCTAGGTGTAACATCCAATTATCTACCTAATACAAATATTCCTCCACAAAATTATCCATCACTCAATAAAAGTCAATTAATTGATAACGTTTATCAATACCAAAATCCAAATGAAGCATCTGACAAATATTTCAATCAAAGTGTTTATGAAAACAGAGTTAATAATGGATTACAAGTAGGTTCTGATATTAAAAATGTATATTCGTTATCAGGTAATTATTTAAAATCCGACGAATTTAAACATAATAATATGGTTCCATTTTATGGAGGTAAAATAAAAGGAAATGTTTATGATATGAATTTAGCAGAAACTTTATTGGATAATATGTCTGGTACTGGTTCGCAAATGATAAAAAAAATTGAACAAGCACCATTATTTAAACCAGAAGAAAATATTAATTGGGCTTTCGGTGCTCCCAATAATAGTGATTTTTATCAATCCCGTGTAAATCCTGGAATGAAAATGAATAATGTAAAACCATTTGATTCCGAATATGTGGCACCTGGTTTAGGTCAAGGATACGGTAGTCAAGGCAGTGGTGGTTTTAATTCTGGTATGGAAGCTAGAAATTCTTGGTTACCAAAAACAGTAGATGAATTACGTGTTGATACTAATCCTCGAATTGAATATGAGTTAATAAATCATGAAGGTCCTGCTGATTCTTATATTAAAAACTTGGGCATGATTGGGCGTGTCGAAAAAAATCTACCAGACACATTTTTTATTAATACACAGGATAGATGGTTAACTACAACAGGTTTAGAGAAAGGTGAAACATTACGTCCTATTCAAGAAATGGGTATTATTAAAAGAGATGACAAAGTGAATGAATATGTTGGTCCAGGAAATGACACTAGAAAAACAAGTTATGTTCCATCCGCATTTGAACAATCAAAAAGACAACCTACTGAGACATGCGATTTGGGAACTGCATCAGCAATGGGTAAAGGACCAATTACAAATGCAGAATATAACAGTTATAAAAATTACAATAATAATCGTTCAAGTGTAAAACCTGTAGATACATTTCGCAGTGGTTTTAGTGGAGCAATAGGCGCTGTTGTAGCCCCATTAATGGATGTATTAAGACCTTCCAGAAAAGATGAATTAGTAAATAACATACGTGTTTATGGTGACGGTGGATCAAGTGTCCCTTCTAGTTATGTTATTAATGCCAACGATAAAACTGCTACAACAATAAAAGAAACAACATTATATACACCACAAGGAAATATTAATAATCAAAGAGAATCAAATCACTATGTAAATACCCATGTTCCACTCGATTTAACACAGAGAGATACAACAGCTTGTTCTACAATGGGATTTGTTGGTGGTTTATCAACAAATGAAGGTATGATGATTTATGATTCAACCTATGCACAAACAAATAATGATATTAAATCACAAACTATTTATAATAGACCAAATCAAGGTGGAACCCAAATATTTAATCAACAAATGAATGTTAATACTTATCGCGATGATGCAAATCGATATGATAATCGTTTATTTACTCCTAGTTCTATAATTCCATTACCTGCAGGAAAAGACCAAATTGGTAAATTTAATACACCACAAATGTATGATGAAAGTAAAATTGGTTGTGAAAGAATAAGTCCTGATTTATTGGATGCGTTTCGTCAAAATCCATACACTCACAGTTTAACTACTTCTGCTTAAAATAATACGTATAAATTAGAATATAAAATGAATGATACTATAATAATATAGTATCATTATTATTAATTAACCATATGCAGAAAAATATTACAATTGCAGGTCATGAAAGTATTATTGGAAAATTAAATTATTTTAATAATATTCATAAAATACCCAATATAATTTTTCATGGTGGTTGTGGTACTGGTAAAAAAACGATTGTAAATCAGTTTATTAATACAATTTACAATGGCGACAAAGAAAAAATTAAAACATTCGTGATGTATGTTAATTGTGCGCATGGAAAAGGTATTAAATTTATAAGAGAAGAGTTGAAATTTTTCGCAAAAACACATATTATCTCTAATGGCGGAGATATTTTTAAAAGTGTCATATTATTAAATGCTGATAAATTGACAATGGATGCTCAATCCGCATTAAGACGATGTATCGAGCTGTTTAGTCATTCAACACGATTTTTTATTGTAATAGAAGATAAATACAAATTATTAAAACCAATTTTGTCACGTTTTTGCGAAATTTATGTTCCGGAATTAATAATAAACAACGAGATCATTAATTTACATAATATGAATGACGTAACTGATCATTTGGTTTCTCTCCAAAAGGAGGTTAAAAACTATGCGGATGGGTTAGGAATTGGATTAGATGCTTCCTCGTACGGTAACACAACCAATCCTAAATTCAAAAACGAGAATATAATAAAAAAAAACACAGATTTCTCATTAAAATTATATGAAAAAGGATTCAATGGGTTAGACCTGATATCACTGATAGAGAGAAATATGGTTACTAGTAAAAATATAATGAATCATGAAAAGAAGTTCGAATTTTTAATTACATTCAATAAAATACGTAAAGAATTTAGGAATGAAAAAACCCTCATGTTGTTTATATTACATTTTATGTTTTTGAGTTCAGATTATAATTTAGAAAATATTTCGTTTATGTAAATAACTAGGAATAACAATAACAGAAAACATAATGGATGATTTTAACGTTTCTAGTCTACACGAATCCAAAAATGAATGGGGAGCACGTATATTGACAATTTTAACTCCTTTAATCGCTGAAGGATTTCAATCTATATTTGATGAATCTTTAAAGTTATGCAAGGAAAACAATGAAATGGATAAGTATTTGATGACCTTTCAGAATTTAATCAGGCGAATTCCTCAATGGAATCCTTTGATTGTAGAACAAGAGAAAAAGCGTATCATAGAGAGAAGTGGTTGTAGTTATTTAGAAGATTTAATTACATGTGTTCATATAATTCAACTTAAAATATTGACAGCTATGCGTGCTGGTCAAAAGCAGAAAAAGATAGATATTACTATTCCAAAATTAAATGATTTCATTCATAATGTTTATGTTCATACTGCTAGGAAATTATACAAATCAATCTATTTGTTTGAGTTGAATATTCCACCACTGCAAAAACAAAAATACAATCGAGAATTTGAGATTTTAATTCAAGAAAGTATATTAAACGCTATCCGTGATAGTATTCCTATTGAAAGTATATTAAGAGCTTACATGGACGAATCCATTGAAGAACAAGTTACAGAAGAGATTAAAGAAGAAGTAATTATGGATAAGGAAACTGAAACTAATAAAGATGTAAAAGAAATTATCGAAGACAGCGTGAATACAGGCGCCATTTCGAAAGATGTTGCACAGACTGACAACTTATCCGTATCATCATCCGTATCATCATCCGACTCTGCACCAATTCCAAGCAATAAATTATCTTTTAGTGAAGAATTGGAAAAAATAAATGTTATTTTGGATGATAATCAAATTAACAATCAAGCTAATAATACAGAAAACACTTCCAATAATTACAGTGAATTCGATAATATAAACGAAGATCCGCCTTTATCCAAACTGAAGATTATGGATGAATCTTTAGAATTATCTAATTTGGATATTCATAATATTGATCCACCATCCATCGAATTGGATTTACCAGATTTAATCAATGATTTGGATATTGAAGTGTTGGAGTAATTGTTCTCTCGAGATAAGAAAATAAAGATAAAAATACGTTAAAAAATCATTTAGATTATAAATTTATGTTATATATCAGTACCCAATACATAACATACAATTACACAAGATACAACTATACAACTATACAACATACAAACAAACATGGATAATATTTTTATATTTGCAGGAATTATATCCGTTATTTTTTTAATTGTAAAATTTTTGGAGATGCGATTTATTGAAAAAGAGAATAAACCATTGAAATTTTTAATTCGTGACACGCTTTTAGTGTATTTTAGTGTAATCATTGGTTATTATTTGGTAGAACAAATATCTCCAGTTATTAAAAATATAGATGGTGGATCTGTCATGGGAGCACCTACTAATCAAGCTGTATTTACAGACCAACCAGGGTTTTAATCTGCATATATGCAAAAATATATAATTTATTTTATTAGACAAAATACATTATATTTAACTTCCATAACCCTAACTCTACCTTCCAGTCCAAACCTTAATAACTGGTTTATTTATGGTTCTGTTATTTACATCATTTATATACTCTTCATATGAATATCCAAAATGCAAATAACTAAATATACTACCAAATAAAGATGGACATTTCTTTAAATGTGGATACTGTGAATTTATCATACACGCAAATATACGTTCAAAACAACATCGATCGGCTCTATTATGTATATAATTTACCAAATTCAAAAAATTAAATTTATTTTGTAAATTTTGTACGCACTCATGTGTTATCATAGATTGAATACCAAAGCAACCATTCCATTCTGGTGATTTACCTAAAATTTTAACAGTCTGGTCATTTTTTAACATTTTTCTTATTATTGCGCCATTTTTTAATCCATGTATTATACGCATCGAATTATCTACATTTTCAGTGTCCGCAGTAAAATGCCATAAAGGACAAACAGGTAAATTTATTTTACCGAATGGAATGCAAGAATGAAAAAATATACTATCATGAATAATAACTGCTTTTGAATGCCATGGATGATGGTAATAATAATAATAGGGTAATAATTCACCTCTTCCAGGAAATTCGGATTGTACATATTCAACATTATCATCTTCACACATTTTAACTACAAATTCATAATTACTATTATCATCTATTACAACAATTTTGTTTTTTGGATAATATATTCTTATTGTTGATATACAACGATTCCAATATTTATTTGTTTTCTCAGAATTTACATGACGTGTAATAATAAATACAAAAGACATGTCACACTTATATGATTTATTATTTAATTGGTTTATATATATGTAAAAATAATTATTGAAATATTAATTATATTTATATAAATTTTGTTTAATATATTTATATAAATAAAAATTTTGGTTTTTACTTAAAATACCACTAAATGTAATTTATGTTGTTATATATTTGTATGTTTATTTTGACATGTCTATTTTGACAATAGTGGAATTTTATCAATATTGATTAAATTTTCAACGAGCCCTTTCATTTTTGATATAGAATTAAACGGAACTACAAATTTTGAAAATTCTGGACGTGTCAATTGATTTTCAGGTGTATGATTATGTGAGCAACGAGCAATCATTTTATATAATTTGAATTCGGGATATCTATCTTCGCCATTTGCTTTATATAATAAATTAATTCCCTTATCATCAGAACACCATTCGGCTACTAATTTAACAATTGGATTTTTATTTTCTAAATATTTTACATTGGATATATCTTCCACCAAATAATCAAAAATTGAACACGCCAATCTACATATATCAAAACTGTAATTTGGATCTATACGTGGTTTTTTATCATTAAAATAAGGTTCAGTGTTGTATTGTGTTGCTGCATCACCACCTGTTTCAAAACTATCACTACAAAATAAATTGCCTTTGTATTTATAAATAGCCCTACCAAAATCAATTATTTTGAACAATCTGCCAAATGTTGGCACCTTATAGTATTGGTTTTTATAACAATAATAAATATATTTTTTATCAGTACAATTATACATTACGTTATTGGTGTGTAAATCATTGTGTGTAAATGAAAATGTTTTTTGATAAGTTAATAAAATCATTATTATTTGCATAAACGCGGAAAGCCATTCTTCTTCGGTTAATTCATTACTAGCGATCAAATCATCAAATGTATTTTCACACGATTCCATGCATATTAATTCTACTGGAAATTCGGGTATTCTTGCTTCTATGTATTCAGACTCGCTATCATATGATGTATATTCTGTATTGTTATCTTGTTCGTTGTCGTTGTTATCAACATTTACTAGATCAGGTATTTCATCATATGTATCACACGATTCACATTGATTATCACGATCGTCGTTTTCGCTTAATGATTTTTTAGATGCATCAGATGTGTAGGATGTTCTAGATGAACAAGAAGACGAAGAACGTAAAGAAGTATTCGTTTTTTCAAATGGTAAATTACTACTGTTGTTATCTAATGAAATTTCTTGTAAATCTATCTCACATTTATCACCACTACCATTATCACAATTATCAAGACAAAAAATATCATCTAATTCTTGCATTGTATTATTAATATCCGCGACATCAAGTATTATATTTTCATTACCATCATTAGATTGTTCTCCGATAATAATTTTTTTCAAATTTTTAGAAGAATATTGATTATTCGATTCATAATCATAATTTTCATCATCTACTTCAAACAATACATTTTTATTTTTGTTAAAATAATCAGACTGTACTAAATAATCTAAATCATCACAAATATTAAATGTGTAGTTTTTTTTAATTCCTAAAAAAGAGCCATAATAATCTAATCCATGTATAAAATTTGTATTATGAAGTAATGTACTAGATAAATATACAAAAAAACTATCAACATAGGCAGAATTATTAATATTTAATAATTTCGAATGCACTTTATTGTTGTTATTGTTTGGTATATCCTTGACATCTTGTTGTTCGATGGAAGGTAAATTATATAAATATGTTTGTTCTTGTAAATTATTATTGTCCGTCATATGATATTTTCCGGTCATAAATTTAATAGGATCTAATAATGGGGCAAATTTCATAAATACAACTTTGTCTTTTGATTTTTGATTTACTACATTTTTAATTCTACAATTGTACAAGCATTGATTTATATAATCATCTTCAGTCATGTCATCATCCTCGCTATCTGAACAATCTTCTTCATCTTCGTCCTCATAAAGTGAATAAACATTACTAATAAACCATTTATTATTAAGATTTATGTTATTATAATTTTGCAAATTCAATGAGAAAAATCTTGAATAAATAGGAATATAGTTTTGTAATTTAGAAACATTGGCTATTTTTTCTAAACTTTGAAATAGTTCAGCGTTTTTGCGTTTTTGATAGTTAATATTGAATAATTCTTGATTTGGATCAGTGATGTTGTTATTAGACATATTATTAGGTAAATATAATATAAAAAACACTTGATTTTAACTAATATTTCTAAATAATTTTTCTAAACATTTATTCGAGTTCTTTATTTGCGTAAGTTCAAAAATATTAATTTTTGTGAAGTATATAGACATATTTATACCACAACATAATATTACAATGTCACTAGAATTGAGAAAATTTGACATGAAAAATATCAGTTTTAAGCCAAATGAAAATAAAGGTCCTGTAGTAGTATTAATTGGTCGTCGTGATACAGGTAAAAGTTTTTTAGTAAAAGATTTGCTCTATTATCATCAGGATATTCCAGTAGGTAGTGTTATTTCAGGTACAGAAGAAGGTAATGGATTCTATAGTAGAATGGTACCAAAATTATTTATTCACAATGAATACAATACTGCAATCATTGAAAATATATTGAAACGACAAAAGACAATTTTAAAACAAATTAAAAAAGAAATAGAAACATTCAAACGTAGTACGATTGATGCTAGGACATTTGCAATATTAGATGATTGTTTATATGATAATACATGGGCGAGAGATAAAATGATGCGACTTCTTTTTATGAATGGTAGACATTGGAAAATCATGCTTATTATTACCATGCAATATCCTTTGGGTATTCCTCCATCTCTGCGAACCAACATAGATTATGTATTTATTTTGAGAGAACCGTATATAGCAAATAGACGCAGAATTTTCGATAATTATGCTGGTATGTTTCCAACGTTTGAATCTTTTTGTCAGGTCATGGATCAATGTACAGAAAATTATGAGTGTTTAGTAATAAACAACAATGCAAAATCGAATAAATTACAAGACCAGGTTTTTTGGTACAAAGCGGATAATCATAATGATTTTAAACTGGGGTCAAAAGAGTTCTGGGAATTATCCAAAGATATGGGGTCGGATGATGAGGAAGAAAAATATGATCCGAATAATATGAAGAAGCGAGGTCAGGGCCCAAAAATTAGTGTGAAAAAGACAAAGTGGTAGGGGTGTAGGTCTTTTTGATTTACACATTAAAATACAA